>MDSV01045214.1_pt1 | contig 11228 bp, 14 predicted proteins | sample 810851 | NCBI WGS metagenome assembly MDSV01 (sample SAMN05326640, study PRJNA326480) | marine metagenome | isolation source: seawater | place: Atlantic Ocean: North East | collected 2012 | reverse complement strand
TCTTTATAATTTGAACATATATATCCAATTAATTTTTTATTATATGGTATTAAAGATTTACCACTTAAACCACCATTTTTAATAGGTAACGTATTTGAACAATGAAATTGTCTAAATCCTAAATTATAATAATTATCAATTAATTTGGTATCACTTGTTGGACTTAATTTTATAATACACCATTTTCTTTTGTTATTTAAAAATTTTTCTATTCCTTCACATACCATCTTTTTATCAATATTAGGACAACTAATATTTATTTCTAAATTTGTATCTTCTGGTATTTTTTTTATAAATTTAGGAATCTCACTCTTATTTAATATTGCTATACTTAATATTTCATTTTCTTTTAAATTTTTTAATCCATAATCTAAACCTTTATTTCTTAATCCTATTTTATTTATCCAACCATTGTATTCAAAACTATACCTTAACGTTTTTAATACTTGCATAAATAATCCATTTCTTTCTTCTAAAGTGTAACTTCCTTTAATTGGTGTTAAATTTGGTAAATTAATATAATTACTAAAAGGTGGATTGATAAAATACATATTTTATAATCATTATTAAATAAATTTTAAGTAAATATATAATTATCAAATAATTTTATCATTAAGATTTTAATTACACTTTAATTCTAGGAATTCATCATAAATTACTTTAGCATAAGTATTATCAATAAGATTTGTTATTTCTTTCTCTTTTTGAAATTCATCTAATATAAATTGACAAGCTTTATATTGAATTACATATTGTCCATATTTTGATAACCAATCGTATGGTATCCCATTTATACCATAAAAAATTTTAGCATGTTTAAGTTTATCATTCCATGCTAATTCATTATATTTTTCAGGCTTCAATGAGTATTTATTACTTATTTTTTCATGTAAATTTTTATCAAATGTTACAGAGTATATATTATTTTTTTTAAAAAATACTTTCTCGTAACCCATATTTTTAATTAATGAAAAATGAATTTGTTTTACAAGATTAACCATTTAAATTGATTATGTAGAATAAAATAAAATAATTAAATGTTTCGATTTTTATATTCATAAATATTAATATGGATATAAAAAATAATATTATTCATGGATTTGTAATAAGAATAATTTTAACGATAATATTTATTATATTTCTTCAAAAAATGAAAAATGTACCAATTATTAATCAATATTTTTATTTATTATTATTTATTGGCTTATTAGTTTTTGACTGCATGGATAATTTCTATTTTTTTAAAATTAATGATATTTTTAAATTAAATGAATTTCGTATAAAGACTTTTCAACATTCATCTAAAAAAATATATAAAGTAAATGATAAAATTATTGATATCTTAAGTTATATTTTATTATTTTTATTTGATATTGATAACTCTTTAAAATTTTTTATTTTATATAGATTAATTGGCGTACTATTATTTATACATTTCAAAGATCCTAGATATTTAATAATATTTTTTGATTTTGTAAAAGAATATATTTTATATGTATTTATTTTTAATAAAAATACAAATTATTTATTAATATCAATTGTATTAAAAATTTATTTTGAATACTTTTTATATTATTACAGAATATAATATTGACATATATTATAATGAAATCATATATATCTAATAATTTATTAATTAATCCAAGTTCAAAAAAAAAACCAATCAAAAAGATGTTAGGCGGTCAAGATAGTCCTATAAAATTACCTAATATAATTGACATATCAGAATTACCAAGATTTGATAAAATGGCTGATATATCATCAGTATTAAAAGGTGGAAAATTAGTAAAAAAAAAATCAATTACAAAAAAACCAACTACTAAAAAATCAATTACAAAAAAACCAACTACTAAAAAATCAATTACTAAAAAACCATCTACCAAAAAACCAACTACTAAAAAACCAACTACTAAAAAACCTGCTACTAAAAAACCAACTACTAAAAAACCTGCTACTAAAAAACCTGCTATTAAAAGACCAACTACTAAAAAAACAAGAAAAGGTGGTGCTGAAAGTACTTATACTATATTAGCAGGTCAATATTTAAGAAAAAACTATTACTCTGATTATTTAGAAGAAAGATTATTGGTACATTTTAAAGATCGTGAATTTTTTAATAAAGTTAGAAGAAGATTTGGATATAATGTAACTAGTTTTAAAAATTTTAGTGATAAAGCAATAATAAATAGATTATGTTCAAGAGATGAAAAAGATATACAATTAATAGCACCAAAACTAAAATGTAATAAAAAATAGATTTATGTAATCAAATAAAAATATAATTCAGAATTTCCCCAACTACATTCCATAGTTTTATAATATAAATAATATTTTTTTAAAGCAGGCATTTCTTTAGTAAGAATAATCATATCATTTTTTTTACATTCTTCTAAAAGTTTATATGATAATCTTTTATTTGTACCAATACCTAAACATAAATTATTAATTAATATGACACATGAAGATTCAATATTTTGATCAAAAAAATTAATATTATAAAATTCAATGTTATCTTTATTATACATTAATGATTTTTCAAATCGCTCTTTATCAATCTCTATACCAACTGATTTTTTGTAATATTTTGAAAAGAAATTTATTATTTTACCGTAACCACTACCAAAGTCATAAAATATATAATCTTGGTTATCAATTTTATTAATAAAAAAAATATTATTAATTTCATTATTCATAAATTGTAAATCATTTATTTCACCATACGTTCTTTCGAAAAAACTCATATATTATAAATTGAGAAAAATTATATCAATTATTTCATTTAATTATCCGTTTCCATTGGCGTATTATTACCAAATGATATATCATCTAAACTTAAATTATTTATTTCTTCATTTTGTTCCTTTAAATAATAATAATGTTCAGTAAATTTCATAATAATATAATCCAAATGTCTGCAGTTATCTATTGTGTGGATACCAGGAGAACAACATGAACAATAATAATTGAAATTTGATGAACAATATAATAACTCAATATCTATTACTCTTGGAATATTATTACAATCTTCTTCGGAAACTGGTAACCATAATTTATTTTTATTATTGTAAATCTTTAAATCTTCTTTATCAATTTCATCGTAGTGAAAATATGAATTATATATATAATCTACTATATGATCTGTATGATGACAAAAATTTCCTTTTGGACATGTACAGTTAATCAATAATGATTTTTGATTTATATCAAAACTTATACTAACAACTTGCTGTTCTCCATTTATATCATAAATATAAGATAAATTATTATCCACTTGGTACATATTAACTTTATATAAACATATTATATAAATCAATTTTTTAGAAAATTAATTATTTAATTATTAATTTTTACCTCTACATAAAGGACATTCAGGTACAAAATTTTTAGTTTCATCTAATGTTGCTGCTAATGAAATTTCATACCAACAATTATTACATATTTCATGATTACATTTTAATTTAACCATTTCTAAATCGTTTAAACATATAGGACATTCCATAATATTATTTGTTAAATTATGATCACCCATTTGTATATAACATTCATCACATAATCCTTTATAATCTTTTAATATCCAAAACTTCATTTTATTCTTACAATAGTCAAAATTTCTACATTCAATTAAATCATCATTATCATTATTATGTTTTTTATTATCATTAATATCTAAAGACTTTATTTCACATTCAGAATTTGATAAATATTTTATATATCTACATTTAGATTTAAAACCAAACATTTATAATTTTATACCAATAATTTATTATTAAAATAGAGAAAATTAATTACAACTAATAGTATCATTAAAATAAAATAATATGTATATAAATTATTACCTAAATCTGTATAATGAAAATTTTCGATAAATGTAAAACTTAAATCAGTTATAAAAGCTATAAATAAATATATTAATAATTCATTTTTAGTTGAAATCATGTTTTTATTATTTAAATTATAAATTTTGTATATTCCAAATAAGAAAAAAGGTAATGCTAAACTATCTTTTAAATATCCTAATTTTACCATATAATTTAATATAATATTATTTTAATGATTTAATTAATGCCGTTTTAAATAAATTATTTGTGGTAGAATAACTTATATGATCATTTTCAACACCCATTAAATGATGATCAGTGTTTGTTGTAAATTTACTTGCTATAATGTGTTTTGAATTTAGAAATTCATTAAATACTTCATTATATTTTATATTATTCAATTCACAATTATATTTTAAAGTTAAATTAAATAATTTAGATAGATTTGTTCTTTCATGTATATTTTCAATACTATTTAATAATTTTTCAGATAAATCTTTTCTTTTTTTTTTGTCAGTAATATCTTTTAAAATTATATTTTTTGTATATTTATAACATTCGTAGTTATCAATCAGGGTTGGTGGATTTATTCCAAATATAATAATTTTTTCTTTATTATAAAATTTACTAATTTCATTTAAAAAATTTATATACTTTTCTATTAAATTTTCAATATATATTGTCTTATTTATATTATCATCTTTAACAACTAATTTATAATAATATCCTAAATCCATATCAACTTGACCAAATTTTAAAATTAAAAAATCTGGATTATTTTTCTTTAAATAAGTAAATATTTTAGATCTTAATTTTAATTTTGAATTTGATTTTGGTAACCCAGATAGACTAGCACCTGATACATTTTCTACATCTAATTTATATTTGTTTAAATGAATTTTTTTAAAAATTCTTGAGTGTGAATCACCGTAAATTTTAATCATAATATTATATAATAATTTATTTATTTTAATATATTTAAAATTTAAAAAATAATTATTTATTAAATCTTAATGTTTAATATTTTCTACAAATTTAATATTTTTATAAAAAAAATAGAAAATAATGAAATAAATGATTTTGAAAAAAACGCATTAGATCATAATAAAGTATGTGCATTATGTCTTGAAAATAATAATTCACTATTTTATAATTATAATTATAATAAAAATAAATTTATTCATAACTGTTTATGTCGTCCTAATATTCACTATGAATGTTTTAAAATTAATTATAATAAACAAAAATCATGTATAATCTGTTTAAAAGAAATTTATAGAAAAGACGATTTGTGTGATAATATATTTTTTCTTAGATGTAATAAATTTAAGTTAGCTATTTTTTGGACTATTTTGTTAATTATAATTTATAGTTTCTTTTTTAATAATGAAATAGTTTTTTTAATAGATGATATTGTTTAAATATAAAAATTATTGATCATTTATTAAAAAAAGATCTAAAATTCTCCCAAATATTATTAAAATAATCATATAAGATTATATTATTTAGAATAATTTCTTCTATCTGTTTTTCTCTTCCATGAATTCCATGTACTGGATTTGCGAAAAATTCATTAAATAATTTATTATTATTTTTATTATTTTCAGAATTATTATTCATACTAGATTAAAATATATTTAATTTTTTTATATTTTTATTTTTTTTATAATATTATAATAATGAAAAATGAATTAATTATTACAACAACAAATAAAGGTTATAATTCTTTATTTTTTAATAAAGAATTAAATAATAGTGCTTTTGGATATCTTTCATTAACTAATAATGAAATTGGATATCAAAACACTGGTATTGGTTCAATGACATTAATAAATAATGAAAAATCAATTAATAATACTGCTGTTGGTTTTAAATCATTGATGAATTCTAATGGTAAATATAATACTGCTTTAGGAGCTTTAAGTGGATTAACATTAAAAAATGGTGAAAAAAATGTTATAATTGGAAAACATGCTGATGTTTCTAGTGAAAATGCTAAAAATCAAATTGTAATTGGTGCTGGTGCTAAGGGATATAAAAATAATACAATAGTACTCGGAAACAATAAAATAGAAAAAATTTTACCTGGTAAAAATAATCAAGTTGATTTAGGAACTAAAAAACTTCAATTTAAAAATATTTATATTGACGGTGATATCTATAAAGATGGACAATTATATGCTATTACTAATGATTCTTCAAATAATACTGGTTCACCAAATAATACTGGTTCATCAAATAATACTGGTTCGTCAAATAGTAATTTGTCTTTATCTTTAAATGATTTAACCGATGTAACCGTTATACCAAATGTAAATAATACAGGTATTGGAGAATTAATTTTACAAAATGCTACTTCTTTGAATTTAGAAGAAGGTGCAAATTTTAAAATTGATGATAGAATAATATTTGATTCTAAACAGATTTTTTTAGTTAATACATTACAATCATATGGTGATGGTATTCCTAGTTTAATATCTATGGATTCTACAATAACAACACAAGCTAATATTACAGTAGATGATGTGATTAATAGTTTAGGAATATTAATGATACCTAAAGAAGCAACAAAAATCAATTTTGATGTTTCTGAAGATGATTTAAAAAATAAATTATTTATAAATAAAAATGGATCACAAAGATATATTGCTTTATGGAAAGAAAGAGATTCAACTAAATATCCAGATGTAGCAGATGATAAATTAAAAATAAAGGAAAAATATGAATACGAGGATGAGCAAGATCAAAAAATAATATCACAAAGAAATGTTCCTGGTTTTATAACTACACCAAGTTTTTTAAATGTTTCAAATACTACTTCAGGATCATCTTCAACAGATGAGTATATTTTAACTTATTATGGTCATTCTGATGAATTACCAGGTCCTGGTTATGTTATGTCACTTGGTGTTACATATGATTATAGTAATAATAAAAAAAAATATGAATTGGGATTTTCATCTTTTGGTGGATAATATTAATTTTTTTATTTTTTATTTTTTTTTATCATTTTATAATAATGAAAAATGAATTAAATATTACATCAACAAAAGAAGGTTTTAATTCTTTGTTTTTGAATAAAGAATATAATAATAGTGGCTTCGGATATCTTTCATTAAAAAGTAATAAATTAGGATATCAAAATACAGGTATTGGTTCGATGACATTATTAAAAAATAAAAAATCAATTAATAATACAGCAGTTGGTTTTAAATCGTTAATGAATTGTGATGGTAAATATAATACAGCTTTAGGTGCTTTAAGTGGGTTAATATTAAAAAGTGGTGAAAAAAATACACTAATTGGAAAACATGCTGATGTTTCTAATGAAAATGCTAGAAATCAAATAGTAATTGGTGCTGGTGCTAAAGGATATAAAAATAATACAATTGTCTTAGGAAATAACAAAATAGAAAAAATTTTACCTGGTAAAAATAATCAAGTTGATTTAGGAACTAAAAAATTACAATTTAAAAATATTTATATTGATGGTGATATTTATAAAGATGGACAATTATATGCTATTACTAATGATTCATCAAATAATACTAATTCATCAAATAATACTAATTCATCAAATAATACTAATTCATCAAATAATACTAATTCATCAAATAATAATTTATCTATAGGCGATTTAAGTGATGTTATACGTGTAGAGGGAGATTATAATTATCAATATCAAAGATTTGAAGCTGATATAACTCCAGGTAATAATAGTTTTGTACTTCAAAAAGATGCTTATGTTAAGGTAAATAATAATATTATATTTGATTACAATCAATTTAATTCATTATTTACATCAACATTTCACTTTTATAATGATGAAGTTCCTAGTCTAGTATCTATGGATTCTACAATTACAACACAAGCTAATATTACAGCTGATGATTTAGTTAATTCTAATGGTTTATTAATAATACCTAAAGAAGCATTGACTATTAAATTTGATTTTACAAAAGAAGATTTTAATACTAAATTTTTATTAAAAAATCAAAGTGTATATATTTTTCATTTATGGAAAGAAAGAGATTCTACTAAATATCCAAATGTACTAGATGATAAATTATTAATAGTTAAACTGTTTGAAGAACCTGGTCGAAGCTATTTTTCATTAAACCCTGATTTATTTGTATTACCTGATTTTGATTCTATAGATTTTAATTTACAAAATAATGATCTTGAATCTGGTAGAAGTTTATTACCTTATTATGGACAAGCTTCTAATGAACCAGGTTTTGGTACTATTTTTACGATTCAATCAAATTATAACTATGGAAATAATAAGATGACTTATACCCTTGATAGCGCAGACGTCGGCTAAGTGAGCGTAGTCCTGGTGCTCACGAATCAGAATCTTTTCAGGTAATGATACTTACGCATTATGCAGTATCTGATTTTGTTACAGTAAATTCCAAGGTTCGTATATGGGCTTGATAGTGCACAATTTTCGAGTTAAAAAAAATTTGTACATTATATTTAATTTTTGATTAAATAAAATAATTTTATGAATATCTACTTAATATAGTTTTATAATAATTATTTGTACTTATTTTTTCATTTATATATGATTTATTATTCTTATAATAAATAGTATCTTTAAATTTTTTTGAATAATAATTTATATCTGAACTTATAGCACCATTTGTTGTTGATGATAATCTTAATGTTTCTTCATAAATAGTATTGATATTATCTAAAACATTATTTAATTTTTCTTGATTATTTATACTTAAGAAATGATAAAGTTTATTTATTGTTTCTTTTTTATGTTGAATAATGTCTTCATAATATAATAATAATTTAGTGCCTTCAAATTTTTGATAAAAATCAATATTATTAAAATATACTTCTTTAAACTGATTTTTATATGGAATTAATTCTTTATTATCATTGTTAAAATTGTCTTCTCTAATAAATATTTCTAATGGATTCCTAATTAAAAATATTAATTCATTTACTTCATCATCTGTATTAACATAATGTTTTTCATTTAATATTAAATCATGCTGTTTGTAATATATAAATTTGTTTTTATTTTTTATTTCAAAATTTATTTTAGACCTTGTATATATTGGACCATCATTTTCAACTCCAATTAAACCAGCTGTTGGTAATTCCGTAAAATATTCAATTAAAGTACGAATAATATGATTACCAGACCTTGGTATAGATAATAATAAATTCTTTTTTTTTATATTATTATTTTCATTTCTTAATTTTAATGATTCATATAATGATCCAGTGAAAATTTGTTCTCCATAATGACTTAATTTTACTTTTATATCAGCTAAAATTTTACCGCCTATTTTTTTAAAATTATAACAAAACCCATAATCTTCACTTAAATAAAATTTACTATTAGGTTCAACAAAACTATGGAATAAATTATAATTTTTTTTAGCTAATAATGTATCATTATAAAAATTATTATAAGCACTTTCAGGATATTCTTCAATCATTTTATTTAATACAAAACGTGAAAACATCATAAAACCACCTGCTATTGAATCGACATCAACTAATCCATTATTATTATCAGATTCTTTGATAATTAAATCATTATTTATATTTAAGTTTTTTATATTCACATTATAATTTAACAGAATTTGATTCCAATCAACTTCATTTATCTGATTATTATTTTTTAAATAATCAAAATTAAAATATTTAATAGGATATACAGCACCTAAAACTAAAAGCGGTATCGATTTCTCTAATTCAAAGTATGATAATATAATTTTATAAAATGAATCAACAAAATCTACAATATCACTATCTATAAAAAATATATATTCATAATTTGATTCTAAAAAATATCCTAATAACTCATTTCTACATCTATTAACTAAAGATCCTCTTCTCCAAAAAATATTTACCTCAAAATTTTTATTATTTATTATATTAAATACTGATGTCACATTTTGTAATATTAAATTATCAGTATGAATCGGTGTAGCAATTAAAATTTTCTTTTTTTTATTTTCCATAATAATAAATATAAATTTATTATTATTAATTAAACATATATCTAATATGGAATATATGAATGACTCTTATATGATAAATCATCTTTTAATTCTAAATATAAAATTTTTTTTGATGGTATATCATATTTTTCAAACTTATCATCATCCATTTTTAATAAATGTTTCATTAGTACTCTAGCACAATGTTTATGGGTAACAATTAAAGGGAATTTATTTTCATTGAAAGTATAACATATATCATTTTCAAAATATGGTAATAATCTATTTAAAACATTTTCCTTAGATTCTCCATTTTTAATTTTTTCAAAATAACAATTTCTATATACTTTATAATCAGTGCATTGTTCAATTTTATTCATATCTTGTTCCTCTAATATAGGAGGTTTCATATTAAAATTTCCTCTCATTATTTTTGTAAATTTTTCTCCATATATATCTCTTATAAATTGTCTTGGAACACCTTCTAACATACCATAATGTTTTTCATTTAATCTCCATGATGTATGAATATCTATACCATTATAAATTAATTCCTTTTTAATAATTTTGGATGTTTCAATTGCTCTATTTAAAACTGAAGAAAAAATTATATTAGGTTGTAAATTATTACTAACTAATGCTCTACCTATTAAATATGCTTCATCTTTACCTTTTTGTGTTAATGGTATATTAGTCCATCCAGTAAATTTACTATCATGATTCCATATAGATTGACCATGTCTAACAATTAAAATTTTTTTTGTTTTTTTAATTTCTTCTAATATATGTTTTCTAAACATTATTATATACAAATATAATTTTATTTTTATATATCTGTTTTTTTAATATTACTATTTATATTTTATTCTTAGCATTTATAATATTTTTAAATTATATATTCTTGAATACTAAACAATTAAATATTAAAATTTAATTTTCAACTATTAAAAAAAAATATATTTTATTAATATAATGTCTAAACATAATTTAAATGAAAACAATATAAAACGAAGAAATTTTTATCTAGGTAATATTTTAAAAGCTGATATAAATAATATTGAATTAGTGGGAGATCCAAAAATAACATCAAATGTCCAACCTGCTTCTGTTTATGATAATGCACTAAGATATCTATTGATTAAAACAAATAATCATGGAAAAAAATTAAATTATAAAATGGGAGATGTACAAACTAATCATAGAAATCCAACAATGCTTGTTAAAAATAGAACCCAAAATAGTAATGATGGAGTTATTTTAAGGTGTCTAGAATTTTACCGTCACTGGGATAATTATTATCTTAAACCAGGAGATATGCCATTTGAAAATAAAAAAAATTGTGTAATATGGAGAGGAGCATCAACAGGACAACCATCAAGACCAGTAAATAGATTTACTTTAGTAGAAAAATGGTTTAATAAAAGTAAATATATAGATGTTG
>MDSV01040028.1_pt1 | contig 11228 bp, 10 predicted proteins | sample 810851 | NCBI WGS metagenome assembly MDSV01 (sample SAMN05326640, study PRJNA326480) | marine metagenome | isolation source: seawater | place: Atlantic Ocean: North East | collected 2012 | reverse complement strand
GGTTTATCTATAAAAATCCAACCTGAATAATTATTATTCATTTTTATTATTTAAATCACTTTTTACTTTTTCTGTTTGAAGTAACTTAGAAATTTTATCATATTTTTCCATTGCTAAATCATGTCTATAAATTAATTTTGGAACAAATTTAAGACTAATTAGTTTATTTACTTCTTTTGAAATATATTTTCTACATTTATCTAATCTATTAATTATTTCTTCTTTTTCTAAATTTTCATGAGTACTAACATATACATAGGCTATCCTTAAATCATTACTCATTTCAACTAAAGCAACACTTAAAGGAAATTCAAAATTTGGATTTAGGGGAAGTTCATTTCTTAGTAAAACTTCACTTACAGCTTTTTTAACAATCTCTGCTACTCTTAAATGTCTGCTAGATTTTTGTTTAGTTCTTTTTATTATCACAAAGATTGGGCTACTTCTTCAACATTATAAACTTCAATAAAGTCACCGACCTCAAACTCATCAAAATCCTTAATTCCAATTCCACATTCTGTTCCAGCTCTCACTTCATTAGCCTCATTTTTTTCTCTCTTTAAACTTGATATATCTCCATCAAAAATAGATTGCTCATTTCTTAAAACTCTTGCCTTAGCATCTTTACTAATAAGTCCATCTGCTACAACGCATCCAGCTATTGAGCCTATTTTTGATACCTTAAATACCTGTAATATTTCAGCTTTTCCTAAGTAGTTTTCTTTAATCTTAGGCTTTAACTTCCCACTAGCAAAATCAGATACATATTCAATTAATTCATAAATAATCGAAAAGTTAGAAATATTTTGCTTATTTATTTTTGCCTTTTGTTTAGCTTCTTTGGTCACAGATGTATTAAATGATATCAAAAGTGCATTTGAAGCCATTGCAAGAGCAACATCTGTCTCATTTATAAAACCTACACCTGAATGAATAACTTCAATACTAACCTTTTCACTCTGAATATCCTCAAGTTGGCTAACTATTGCTTCTGTTGAACCTCTTGTATCCGATTTTACAACCACTTCAACAATCTCTTTTAAATTATCTAAGGAACCGAATGCCTGCTCATTATCTATATTCTTTATTTTTTTTGGATTAAGTTTATTTTTTCTGATCTGACTTCTTAACTCACATAACTCCTTAGCTTTTTCATCACTTTCCACTGTAACAAGACTATCTCCTGCCTCAGGAGCACTGTTTAATCCTAAAACCTGAACTGGCATCGAAGCAAAAGCTTCTTTTAAATTCTGACCCTTGTCATTTAATATAGCTCTAACTTTACCATATTGAATTCCAGCAACAGCTATATTTCCAATACTCAGTTTTCCATTAGTAATAATAGCGTTACAAATAGGACCTCTTCCTTTGTCAATGTTCGCTTCAATAACTGTAGCCTCAACAAAAGTTTCATTGTTAGCTTTTAATTCTAGAAGCTCCGACTGTACAACGATCGAATCTAATAACTGATCTAAATTGAGTCCTGTTTCAGCTGAAACCTCAACACATTGAATATCTCCGGATAACTCCTCTACAATTAACTCTTCTCCCAATAGTTGTTCCTTGATTTTTTTTGGATCTGATTCTGGCTTATCACATTTATTGATCGCAACAATGATAGGTACTTTAGCTGACTTAGCATGTGATATAGCTTCTTTGGTCTGAGGCATTACTCCATCATCAGCAGCAACTATCAATACTACAATGTCTGTAACATTAGCCCCTCTAGCTCGCATATCAGTAAATGCTGCATGTCCAGGAGTATCAATAAAGGTAATATTTTTCTTTTTATGTATAATTTCATAGGCTCCAATATGTTGTGTAATTCCCCCGCTTTCCCCTGAAACTACATTGGTATTTCTTATTTTATCTAATAATGATGTTTTTCCATGATCTACATGGCCCATAATAGTTACAATAGGCGACCTAACTTGATCTTTTAATGCTTTTAGATCCTTTGAAATAAGGTCTTGTTCAATATCTTCTATATTTTCTCTTTTGAATTTGTGACCAAACTCAGTAACTATTAGTTCCGCCGTATCAGCATCCAAACCTTCATTTATTGTTGCCATCATGCCCATTTTCATCAGTGACTTAATCACATCCCCTGACTTTTCTGTCATTCTGCTAGCTAGTTCTTTAACGGTTATGTGTTCAGGAATATTGACCTCTCTAATTAACTTCTTTTGAGGTTCAGTTTCAATATTTGTTTTTTTGTTTTTTTGTTTTGCACGCTTATAAGCCGCTAAACTTCTTGTTCTTTCTTCAACATCGCTCAATGCTGTAACAATAGTTACTTTTCTTTCTCTGACTTTTTTCCTACCAAATGAAACAGATGGTTTTTTTCTTTCTTTAAATTCATCAATTTTATTATCATCATTATCTTTTTTCTTTTCGTCTTGATTAATTTTTTCCGATTCAATAGCAACGTCTTCTATTATATCTGGTTTTTCAGCTTCTTTTTTTTCATCCCCCCTAATTCTACTAATAACTTTATTTTTTTCCTCACGAGTATCAGCTTTTAGAATTCTTTTTTGCTCATCTTTTGTTAAAGGTTTTAAAACAACTCCTGATTTATTAGAGCTCTGATTTTTAGTAGCAGATTCTGAACTTGCTAATTCTTTAGTTTCAATTTTTACCTTTTCAGCACTACTTTCTTTAGGTTGAGATTGTGGGGTGGGATTATTTTTACGTAATCTTTTTTTTTCAACAATTACTGTTCTGCCTGCTTCAAAAGAACTAGCTGGGGCAAAACTTTTTTTTGTTCCAAGCTTTAAGCTTAAAGTTTTTTTATTTTTTTTATCTTCAGACATAGCTTAAACTTCAATTATGACTAGTTAAGCCATATTTTTCTTGCCTCCATAATCAATTCATCGCCTTCATCTTTAGTTAAGTTGTATTCTTCAAGAATACCTTTAACTTTTGAGTTTTTGTCGTGTCTATCTTCATAGTACCCAATAAGATCGTCTGTTGTTAGACCAGCAAATTCTTCCAAAGTTTTAATATTATTTTCAGCCAATGATACTAGCATTGTCTTTGTAAGAAAGCTAAATTCCAAAAGATCCTTGCTAACATTATGTTCCTTTAGTTTTTGATCATTTTGAATTTCTTTTTCTTCCGCAAATTTCTTAGATCTTTCAATTAGTTCGTCTACAATTTCCTCTTCAAAGCCCTCAATTGCTAGTAATTCTGACCGTTCAGTATCTAAGATTTCATCTATCGAACCAAATCCTTCGCTAACTAAGAGCTGTGCAAGAGTCTCATCAACATCTAAAGATTCAACAAAAAGGTTTGATTTGGTTGCAAAATCTTTCTGTCTTTTTGAAGATTCTTCATCTTCTGTAAGTATATCTATTTCCCATCCTGTAAGCTCAGTAGCAAGTTTGACATTTTGACCTCTTCTTCCAATTGCTAAACTCAAATGTTCTTCAGATACTACTACTTCAATTTTATTTTGATCCTCGTCTAGCACAACTTTTAAAACTTCTGCAGGAGAAAGAGAAGCTATTGCTAAATTGGCTACGTTTTCAGACCAATTAATTATATCTATTTTTTCCCCTTGTAATTCATTAACTACAGCTTGAACTCTACTACCTCTCATGCCTACGCAAGCTCCTACAGGATCAATTGAACTATCTCCAGTTGAAACTGCAATTTTAGCCCTGCTACCTGGATCTCTAGCAACACTTTTTATATTGATAATACCATCATAAATCTCTGGAACCTCTTGAGTAAACAATTTTGCCATAAATTGTGGATGTGACCTTGAAAGAAATATTTGTGGTCCTTTAAGTTCAGAACGGACATCATAAATGTATGCCTTAACTCGATCTCCATTTCTAAGATTTTCTCTTGGAATTGTTTGATCTTTTCTTATAACTCCCTCAGATTTACCGAGATCAAGTACTATATTTCCGAATTCTGACCTTTTAACTATTCCATTAACCACTTCTCCAACTCTATCCTTATACTCATTATACTGTCTTTCTCTTTCAGCTTCTCTAACTTTTGAAGTAATAACTTGTTTTGCTGATTGAGCTGCAATTCTTCCAAAATCCATTGGTGGCAAAGGATCTAGCAGCTCATCACCAATTTGAGCTGCTCCATTTATTTTTTTCGCATCTTTAAGATTAATTTCTAAAAATTTATTTTTGACATCCTCAACAACTAACATCTTTCTAGAAATTGATATATCTCCATTTTCCTGATTAATTTCTGCTACAACTTCATTCTCTTCGCCATAATTATTTTTTGCTGCTTTTGCAATAGCTTCCTCTAACGCAGACAAAACAATTTCTTTTTCAATCATTTTTTCCTGAGCTACAGTTTCAGCTATTCTTAAAATTTCTATTTTATTTGCACTTACCATTAGTTTTCCTTTTAAATAAAAAAAAAGTGGGCTTAACCCACTTTATTCCCGGTTTAGCAATAATATGTACTCATTCTATACACCTCAAAAATTTAGAAATCAAGTATTGAAAATATGATTTAATTTCAATACGTTAATTACGAAAAATTTCTATTTTGTAAATATCTTGCTTTTTTGAAATGGCTTTTTTTTGATAATTGGAAATTCCATACATATCATCTGAATCGCTCATACATCCAAAAATAACTTTATCAAATTGATTCTCGCTATTTATAGCTATTTTTATCTCATTAAAATAATTTTCTGAATCTGTTGAAATAAAAATTTTTCCTTCTTCTTTAAGTAACCTATTCATTGAGAGAAGATTCTTATAATTTAACAACCTTCTTTTATTATGTCTTTTTTTTGGCCACGGATCAGGATTAATAACATATATTTCATCAATAGTTTTAATTTTAAGTGATTTAAGTAAATATAAAAAATTTATTCCACACAGTTTTATATTATTTATATTAAATTTTTCGATGTGTTTTAATACTTTTGATATTCCATTCATATAAACTTCAGAACCAATATATAAAAAATCTTCATTTTCTTCTGCATTTTTAATTAAATAATCTCCATTTCCAAATCCAACTTCTATAATTATTTTTTTAAACTTATTTTTTAATGATAAATCAAAATTATAACTTTTCTTATTTAATGAATTAATTACATCTCTATCAATAGAGTATTCTTCAAATTTATTTTTAATTAAATCAATATTAGATGCAGAAATTTTTTTTGAAACTCTTCTTCCGTGAAACTGATAAAACTCTGGAAAACTATTATTTAAATCAAACAAAAAATTAAATGTTTTTAAGTTGATCTACTAAATCAGTTTTCTCCCATGAAAAAGAACCATCATTTCCTGCTTCTCTTCCAAAATGACCGTAAGCAGCTGAGTTTTTATATATTGGTTTATGCAATTCCAGATGATCTCTAATTCCTCTTGGTGTCAAATCAACAATATTATTCAATTTTTTAATTAGAGTATTGTTATCAATCTTTCCTGATCCATGTGTATTTACATAAAAAGATAATGGCCTTGAGACTCCAATTGCGTATGCTAACTGAATTGTACACTTGTCAGCCAAATCAGCTGCTACTACATTTTTTGCAAGGTATCTTGCTATGTATGCTGCAGATCGATCAACCTTAGTTGGATCCTTTCCAGAAAAAGCACCTCCTCCATGAGGTGCAGCTCCACCATAAGTATCGACAATTATCTTTCTGCCTGTAAGTCCCGTATCTCCATCTGGTCCCCCAGTTTCAAATCTGCCTGTTGGATTAATATGAAATTGAGCATTTTTTAACCAATCTTCTGGAATTGCCTCTTTAATAAATGGTGTAACAATTTCTTCAACATCGGATAATTCTAAGTCTTTGTCGTGTTGAGTGGAAACTACGACTTCAGTACATTCTACTGGGTTAGAATCGTTATATTTTAACGTAACTTGACTTTTTGAGTCAGGTTGGATTCCATTAATTTTATTCTTTTTCCTTGCTTCAGCAAGATTTCTTAAGATTAAATGTGAATAATAAATAGGAGCTGGCATTAAAACTGGCGTTTCTTTGCAAGCATATCCAAACATTATACCTTGATCTCCTGCACCTTGATCTTTGTTGTCTTTTGCATCAACACCCATCGCAATATCTCCTGACTGACCGTGCACAAAAGAAGTAAAATTAAAATTTTCCCAGTGAAACTTTTCTTGCTCATAACCAATTTCTTTTACTGCTGCCCTTGCTAATGACTCGTAGTCACATTGGAATCCATCTGGTCCACGCACTTCACCAGAAACAACCACTTGATTAGTTGTAACTAGTGTTTCTAAGGCAACTCTCCAATTTTCTGAATTTGGTTGTGATAAAAAATCATCTACAATATAATCAGAGATTATATCACAAACCTTATCAGGGTGACCCTCTGAAACGGACTCGCTAGTAAACAAATATTCTTTATCCATATATCTAATCTTTAATTAATTTCGAGGTAGAATAGCCAATTAAAAAAAATAAGACTATAAAAAAATATGCAATGTTATCCCCAAATTGAGTATAAAAAGTACTACTAATTTTGCTTGGAATCTTAACATCTACAAAATTCATTTCACCATAAGGGATAATTTCCTCTACTTTGCCAATTGGATTTATCAAAGCTGAAATCCCCATATTTGCTGAACGAACAAGAGGTAGCCCGTGTTCTACTGAACGAAATCTAACATGGGTAAAGTGCTGTATTGGTCCGGCTCCATCTCCAAACCAAGCATCGTTAGTAATGTTAACTAACAAGCCTGAAGTAGGTTGTATATTCTCTCTCGCAAGTTTTGGAAAAATACCTTCATAACATATTAGAGGAACTACAAAATCATTAAAATTGTTATTTATCTTGCCTGAACTAAATGATTCAAATGGTATAAGTTTTTTTAATCCAATTTCATCAAGTATTTTATGGAATGGTATAAATTCACCAAAGGGCACAAGTTTCCTTTTATCATATATTTTGTTATGAAATTTAGCTGAATTAAAAAATTCCTTACCATTACTCCGAATAAAACCACCAAACCAATTATTTTTACTAACTTTACGAAATCCAAAAGCAGTTTCAGGAAAAAATGTAGTCATTTCGTTTGAACCTAATGAAATCATTTTCTCAAATGATTCGTCTGACCACTTTTCTTCTTGATGAAAATTTGTACTTATTAATCTAATTTTATTGTCATTTAGATAAACATTTTCATAGCTTGAGACTCTATTATTTCCAAAGAAATATAAAATAATTAAAATAGAAATAGAAAATATACATAATAATATATTTTTCTTTTTTAAATTTAGAGAAAATATTCCAACAAAACAAAATATAGATATAAGACCTAATCCAAAGACTCCAAACAGTGATAATGACTGCATGAAACTAATTGACCAAGACCAACTATAAGCTACCAAGTTCCAAGGAAATCCAATTAAAAGTGTGCTCCTAATTATTTCAAAAACAATCCAAATCGCTGAAAAGAAAAATATCCGTGAAATATTGAAACTCCAAAAAAATGTATTTATTAATTGCATTAATCCAAAAAATATTCCTAGAATTAAAGGTAAAATAATTAGTGGGAAGGGAGTAAGGTACGCTAAGCTTGAATCAAAAACAAAAATAGAATTTGTAATCCAATAAATACTAGTAATGAAAAAACTGAACCCAAACAAGATTCCTATAGAAAACATAAGTTTGTAGTCCTTGCCAAAAATAAAAAAAATAGAATCATTTAACTTGAAAAAGAGCCCTACTATAATCAATGAAAAAAAGGGTATATTGTATGGATCAAAAGAAAGTGAAAACAGGCCTCCCAATAGTAATGAAGTTAATAAAAATAACCTTTTTTTATTCGAAAATAAAAAATTAAAAATCATTTTTTATGATTTTGAAGATGTAATTTTTATTGATTTAATTCGTCTAGGGTCAGCATCATTTATTTCAAAAGTTAATCCTGATTCGTGCTTAATTATTTCACCTCTTTGTGGAACTCTCCCAGCTATCGCAACTACCAAACCACCCAATGTATCTACGTCTTCATTATTATAATCTTTTAAAAAATTAATTTTTGATATCTTTTCAAATTCTTGAATTTCAACTCTTGCGCTGGCCTCAAAAGAATTAGGAGATGTTTTAATCAACATTGGCATGTTCTGTTCATCATGTTCATCTTCTATTTCACCTGTAATTTCTTCAATAATATCTTCGATAGTAACCAATCCATCTGTTCCACCATATTCATCAATAACAATTCCCATATGTAGTCTTGTGAGTTGCATTTTCATTAACAAATCTAATACGGGCATAGATGGCGGTATTTCAATTACTTCCCTTTTTATTTTTTTCAAAAACCCTTGTTCAAAGTTTCCTTCATTTTGATATTTTACTAGGTCTTTGATATGTATCATTCCAACAATATTATCTAGATTCTTTTCATAAACAGGAACACGCGAATGAGACTCTTTAATAAAAACTTCTAATACTTTTTCAAAAGAATCATTAACTTCAACAGCTCCAATATCAGCCCTTGGTATCATTATGTCTGTTGATCTAATTTGATCCATTTTTAAGACATTTAATAACATTAACCTTTCCTGTTTAGAGATATTTTCTTCATCTTTTTTGGCCTTATCTAAAACTGTTTCAAGATTCTCTTTAAGAGAACCACTTTTAGATAATTTTGATGAAATAAATTTACTTAATAAATTTTTGAGCATTATTGAGAAAATATTTTTTTAAATACTTTTTTTTCTATTATATTCATTTCTTTATATTGTTTGTTTGATTTGTGATCAAATCCTAACAAATGAAGAACTCCATGAATTGTGATTTGTGATAAGTATTTATATTTTTGAATTTTAAGCTTTTTTGATTCACTTAAAATCTTTTGAAGTGAAATTACAACATCACCAACAATATAATTTTCACCAAAGTTATTTTGGTTCATTGGAAATGCAAGTACATTGGTTGATTTATCTTTATTTCTATAGTTTTTATTAAGTAATCTTATATTAGAATCTGATGTAAGTAAAAAGCTTACTTCTAAATTATTTTTTGTAGATTTACACGCAGTATTTAGAGTTTCCTTTGCAGCTTTTAAAATGTTTTTTCTAAATAATGGCATTTCCTTAACCCAAAAAGGTTCTTCAACATTAAAACTAATTTTAATCATCTCAAATTAATTTATATTAAGAAGAGGTATCAAACAAATCCTTGACATGCTCATCATGGGCATCATAAGCCTCAATTATTTTGGTAACCATGTTGTCTCGAACTATATCCTTTGCATTAAAATTAATAACCTCTATATCATCAATTCCTTCTAAAATTCTTATGGACTTAATCAGACCTGAATCGCCTCTTTTGGCTAAATCTGTTTGAGATGGATCTCCAGTAACCACCATGCGAGAATTTCTTCCACATCTAGTAAGAAACATTTTTATTTGATTATAAGTTGCATTTTGTGCCTCATCTAAAATCACAAATGAATTATTTAATGTTCTTCCTCTCATAAAGGCCAATGGAGCAATTTCAATTTCTCCTGATTGTACCTTTCGTATTGCAACTTCAGATGGTATTAAATCGTAAAGGGAATCATATAAAGGCCTTAAATAGGGATCAACTTTTTCCTTTAAATCACCAGGGAGAAATCCTAACTTTTCTCCGGCTTCCACTGCAGGCCTAGATAAAATTATTCTGTCAAACTTATTTTCCATTAATTGTGAAACTGCAGCGGCCACTGCTAAGAATGTTTTGCCAGTTCCCGCCGGTCCTATAGCAAAAATAATTTGTTTTTTTCGCAATATTTCTAGGTACTTATTTTGTCCATTGCTTTTTCCGATAACATCACCCTTGTTAGTTTTTGTAATAGTAAAATTTTTTATATTTTCTGCATCTTTTAAAAGTTGCATTTTGAAATTTTCTTGTATTAAGTTTTTTTTCCTTAAGTTTTTGTTTAATTTAATTTCAGTTAAAGTTTTGTGAATAGCATTACTTAATATATTTCTATATTTTTTTTCTCCTTTAATACTTAACTCATTCCCTTTTTGAAATATTTTTAAAGGCAAAGAAGATTCAAAATAAGAAAGATTTTCATTATTAATTCCAAATATTTCCAAAACATCTGTGTTTTCAATATTAATTACTGAAGACTTCGATGATTGCCTCGACGATTGGTTGGATATGTTATTTATTTGTTTATTGCTCAACTTTTAAAACTAATATGAATTAAGCAATACCATATAAACTCTTATGGTTGCAAGATGTAATTTTGACATCCATTTCTTTACCTATTTCAACTCTATCAGACTCCAAATAGACAGACTGCATAAATGGTGTTCTTCCAAAGAAATACCTTGGATTGCTGGTACTTTGATTTTCTACTAATACTTTCACAGATTTATCATGAAAAGATTTGTTATATTCAAGTTGAATGTCCTTTAGTTTTTCCTGGAGAATAAACAATCTTTCCTTTTTAACTTTTAAGCTAATCTCATCTTCTTTAGAAGCTGATTTTGTTCCAGGCCTTTCACTATATATAAATGAGTAAGATTGAGTAAATTTAATTTCTTCAACTAATTTTAAAGTTTCATCAAAATCTTTTTCAGTTTCTCCAGGATATCCGATAATAAAATCGGATGAGATCTCAATATTAGGATTAGATTTTTTTAATTTTTCAATAATTTTTCTATAATCATAAGAACTATATTTTCTATTCATTTTTTTTAAGATTTGATCAGAGCCTGACTGAACTGGTAAATGTAAAAAGGGCATCAACTTGTTGTTTTCTGAATGTAGTTTTATTAGTTCTTCTGACATATTAATCGGGTGAGAAGTTGTGTACCTAATTCTTTTTACTTTATTAATCTCACTAATAAGGTTTATCAGGTAAGCTAAATGGTAATTTTTTCCACTATAAGAATAGTTATATGCGTTAACATTTTGTCCCAGGAGAATAATTTCACTAGCACCTCTATTTGATACAGATTCTGCCTCTAATTTAATATCATTAAAATGTCTTGAATACTCAGGACCTCTAGTAAACGGAACAACACAAAAGGAACAAAACTTATCACATCCTTCTTGGATTGTTATAGCTGATGAAACACCTTTGGATTTTTTTTCTTCATTAATATAATCAAATTTTTCATTAATAATAAAATCAGTATTTATGAACTTTTCTTTATATTTCTCACTATCATTAATCATCTGTGGTAATAAATGATAGCTTTGTGGACCTAAAACAATATCAATATTATTATTCTTGTTAAACATTTCTGAATTTTC
>MDSV01007433.1_pt1 | contig 11228 bp, 11 predicted proteins | sample 810851 | NCBI WGS metagenome assembly MDSV01 (sample SAMN05326640, study PRJNA326480) | marine metagenome | isolation source: seawater | place: Atlantic Ocean: North East | collected 2012 | reverse complement strand
CTTGATGATATTGTTGATCTAATAAGGGGTGATGAAGGAACTATCGTTAGGTTAGAAATTGAAAATGATCGTGGAAAAGAAATAGTAAATCTCACAAGAGGGACGGTTACACTTGAAAATAGTGATGCATCATCCGAAGTTCTGAAATTTAATGACAGAAAAATTGGCTACATAAAGTTGCCTTCGTTTTACAGTGATTACGAGTGTTTGAGAAGAAATTTATATGTTTGCAAAACAGCAACATCTGACGTTCAAAATTTTTTAAGAGCATTCAATTATGACGATATAGAAGGAGTAGTTCTAGATTTAAGAAATAATGGTGGTGGCTATTTGCATGAAGCCGATTCTCTCACAAGACTCTTTATTAACTACGGCCCCACCGTTCAAGTAAAAAACCCAACAAAAGAGGTTGAAATACTACATTCTTGGCGATCAACAAAAGTATGGGATAAACCATTAATAGTTCTTGTAAATAAGTATTCCGCATCAGCCTCTGAAATATTTGCTGGTGCAATGCAAGATTACAATCGTGGAATTGTTATTGGTCAAACAACTTTTGGTAAAGGTAGCGTGCAAAGATTTAAAACAACTAGTAATGGTCAAATTAAATTAACTGACTCACTGTATTACAGAATCACTGGGCTGCCAACACAATTATTTGGAGTTAAACCTAATTTAGAAATTCCTTCCCTTGTTAGTGAAGAGGTGCTGGGTGAGGGTGAATACGATAATGCTATAAAGCCAAACAATATTGATAACGCCTACTTCGTATCTTTTAAAAATTTTGACTCAGATTCTCTTCGAAAATCATTTGAGAAAAGAATTAATAATTCAGACTACTTCAATAAAATTGATGAAATTAAAAAACAAAGAAATACCAACTTATTTTTAAGTCTTAATCTTGAAGAAAGAAAATTGATTATAGAATCAGATAGAAATAATACTCTTGAATTAGTGAACTTCGGCAGAATCCTCTCAGGAAAAGAAAAATTTGCGAATTTTGATGAGTATGAGGATTATGATGCTGAAGATGAATTCATTTTAGATGCTGAAATTGATCAATCACTAAGAGTGCTTATTGAAATAATTGAAGTTAGTTAAATAATTTTTAGCACTGCTTCTAAATCAAAGTCTGATACTTCATCTCTATACAAATTATAGAAAATCCCGTTGTTTATAATGTCACTCAATTTAGAAAGATTATCCTGTTGATCGTGTAAAAATTTTTCATGAGGATAAGATGAAACCATATTCGATAAAAAATTTTTTAAAACTTCGGTATTATCTATTCTTTCAATCCTTAATTTTTTTCCATATTTAAGAAAAAAGCCGAATTTAAATGTATTTTTATTAATTTTGGTATTACTAGGAAAAGTTACTATAGTTCGATTTCTCTTGTCTAATTGAGTGCTATATTTTTTATGTTTAAAATTAATTAATTCATCACTACCTAGCTTTAAATATGGCAAAGAAGGCAGAATAGTAAATCCCTGATTAGTTTTTTGAAAGCAACAAGTGTCCTCTGTTAAATGATTTCCTTTAGTTATTAATTTATTTAAAATACTAGATTTACCAATACCACTTCTTCCAGAAAAAAAACAAGATTTTTGATCAATTTCTATCGCACTTGCATGAAGAACAGTATTTCCTCTCTGATACAAAAGATATGCAAAAACATTTGAAAATAAGTATGCAACTAAATTTGGTTCTTTTATATTTTTATATGGTTCATAAATAATTTGATTCCCATTTTTTATCGCAAATTTACCGAGAGATTTTTTATAAATTTCGGTATAACTCTTTGAAGAGAAAACATCAAAATTGCAATTTTTTTTTGGTTTAATTTTTACAAAATCAATATTTTTATTTTGGACTAATACATCAATTTTTTTTGAATTAAGAGACAAGACATCAAAAAAATTATCAATAATTAAGTCTGATTTAACAATCAGGTTGTAAATTTTATAGAGCAAACCTAGTGATTATGCGTCTGAGGCGCCTGCAAGACTACCATCGCCACCGCCAGGAATCTTTGGATCTGCTGGTGTGAAACCCTTGATTATGTCTTTAGCATCACCCAAATCTTTGATTTCAGGAGTAGTCCATATCTTTTTTTCGTTTGAATTCATTAGTGAAATGTACAATAAATAGGTGTATCTGGCAATAGAAATTTATATATGCCACTTAAAATTAAATTTTTTCATCCAGAGTGCCAAATTGATTAAGCAAGTTAAATATTGATTATCTTTTTTATTGTCATTCTCATACATTTGTAAAATTTTTTTTCTGTTAACTAATCCTTTTATAGGTGAGTCAACTCCAATTATTAAGTCTAAATAATCTTTATTTTTTTTCATTATTGAAAAAAATTTATCAATTGGAGGAGATAAATTTGATTTAGTAGATCTATTGTAAATTTCTTTAGGTAATACTTTCTTTGCAGATTCTCTAAGTAAATATCTTGTTGTGCCTTTATTTAACTTTAATGTAGGAGCAGATCTTAGAGCTATTTCCATTACATCCCTATTTAAGAATGGGTGCAATTCCTCAACATCTAGTTTTTGGCTATCTTGATGTACGCTATCTAAGATATGCTCCCAAAGAGGCCACTCAAGAACTTTCCTATGGACTTCTTGTGAGTGGATGTAACTTGAATCAAGGTCTCCAACTTCTTTTCTTATATCTTTAAATTTGTATTTTCTCCTCACAGCCTTAGTGAATAAATTGTAATTCAATAGCTGTGTTTTTTTATTTCCTCTCAGGTTATTAATAAAATTCACTAGAAATCTTGGAGCATTGGGAACTATTACATACCTATAAAAAAATTTTAAAGTATGTGTTTTCTTTATGAATCCTTTGCTTTCAAGTAAATTCTTTTCAATAAATAGTTCTTTTAATTTTAAATTCTTACCAAGATCAAGAAGGTAGTTTGTACCGTATGAAATTATGGAATCGCCATCAAAACCATCGAATACTTTCTCAATGTTTTTCCTTTTTGCCTCCTTTAAGAATTTAATATCAAAATATCTGCTCATAATAAAATTTGGCTCATAGTCATCTAAGCCATATATAAAAGGATTTAATTCTTCAAATTTCTTAAATCTTACATAACTAGTATTACAACGATGATGCTTTTCAAACGATTTGATGTATTCATATTCATTTACATCATTTAATTCTTTTAGATCAAGATCATATACTCCAGAAAATAATTGAACTTTATCACTGGGATTTTTTGAGAGAAGAAGACCAGAAATTGAACTGGAATCTAGACCACCACTTAATTTAGACCCAATTTTATTTTTAAATGGTATTGTTGTGATAGCTTTTTCAAGTGCTTTTTCAAACTTTTTGATTGCGTCATGTTCTGGTTTAATTTCATCGATATTTGAAAAATGAAAATAGTATTCATCTCTAAAACCTTTTTTAGAAACATATAATTTTTTTCTTGCAGGCAGCCTAAAGATGTTTTCAAAAAAGGTTTGACCAACTGGGCCACATAAATAAGTTAAAAATAATAATACTCTTTTCTTGTTAAGTTTTAACTTTGAAGTTCTTAAGTCAGCTACTTGTTTTATATCTGTTGAAAATAAAAGTATTGAGTCTTCGTAACTATAAAAAAGAGGCTTCTGACCCATATGATCTTTTACAGCTAGAAATGACTTCGACTTTAGGTCTAGTGACCAAAAAACAAAAGCACCTTTAATCTTTTTGATAAAATCATCACCAATACTTTCAAGACCATTATCTATAATTTCAGCATAATTATGATCTTTCCCAACAGAAAGCAATTTTCTTAGTTCATTGAGATTATCAATTCTTCCATAAAATAGAGTAAGACTTTCATTCTTTCTTAAACTGAAGCTACAATTTTTCTTTGAATAAGTGCATAAGAAAAGGTTATCTTTTTCTATAATTTCATTAGTTTGATTAAAAGCTTGGAAATTCTTTAATAGTTTATTTTTTTGTTCCTTAGTAAACCCATTCGATTTAAAATTTATTGCCCCAGTGAATCCAGCCATATTATTTAACTACTTTTAATACTTTCATATTTTTATCTGGAGATTCAAAGCAATTAATTTCTTCCGAAACTAACCAAGAATGTGATTTAAACTTATCTTTTAAAGTTACTCCAATATACATTTCACATTTGTATCCTTTATTTAAAAGAAAATTTCTTTTTGTGACTGATTTTATGAAACATGATTTTACTCCAATAATTTTTGAAAGCTTTTCGACAAATCTACAAAATTTTCTCATATCTGATTTAGTCCAACTGCTTTTTTTTAATTTGACAGGCTTAATTAGATGGTTAAAGTTTAAAAATATAAAATCTAATCGTGTTTTTAAAAGGTGAAAAAAGCTAAAAGATAAGATTACCAGCGAATTTAATTTTTTTAAGAACATAAAAAAATATTCGGAGCTTTTTTCAGAAGGCCGTGAATTTCCTTAGATGCTTCTTCAATAGACACATCATAATTTTCACAAATAAAGTGTGTTATTTGTTCTAATGTTCTTTGATCATCTTTAACAAATTCAAAAATTTTAGCTGCGGTTGAATTCAATTCTATGTACCTGCCAGAATTGGAATCTAACAAAATTTTTTTATCTTCAAGATCTATATCAAATATTTCTTTCTGTATTGTGAATCTCACTTCAATGTCTAAGTCTTAGCTTAATAAATTGTTAGAGTACCATTTTTTTTACCATTTTTAATTGCAAAGTTGCAAACAACTAAACCGATTGATAAAAAGCATAAAGATAATAAAGCTAGTGAATAAAAATGTTGAATAACTTCAGTGTTTAGGAAGTTTTCTGATATGAACAAATATCTAATTATTTCTAAAGCATGAGTAATGGGAATAAATTGGGAGATATAGTTTAACCAATCAGGCAGAATTGTTGTAGGAAAAAAAACACCTCCTAAAATCATCACTGAAAGTTGATTTATAGCTGATAAAGGATTTCCTTTCTTAAAAGCTAGAGCATAAGCTCCTGCTATATAAGCAATACCTATACAAGAAGTTAGTGTAAGGAATATAGCAAAAATTATTAAGCCTATGTTTGTGAAATCTAATGAAAGATCAAAAAATATTACGGCAAAAAATAAAAAGATTAGCAATCTAAATATTGAATAAACTATTGGGTAAATAAAACTATATGATAGGAGCTCAATTATTGGGGCTTTGAGGTTAATAATTTCTTCAAACATTCCAGTCAATTGATAATTTCTAACTTCAGTATTTATCACTGATGAAATTCGTAAAACTACGTCTGATATAGATATACCAATAATTAAAAAAAAGAAATAATTGTTTCCAAATTTTTCTAGATAGTTATTTGACCCCTCAAATAATTTTGAAAATATAAAAAAAACATACACAGCGATAAAAATTGAAAGAATATTTAAGAAAAAACTCAATCTGTAACTCGTCTGGTTGATTAGGTCTTTTTTGAAAAAAGCTAAAGATCTTTTAAAGGTATTGATTAAAAATTTTTTCATTGAAATCATCCTCTCCCTTATATATTGTTCTTGCTACCTTTCCTTTTTCTAAAACTATTACTTTGTTACATAAAGCTATAATTTCACTAGTATCGTGACTCGCCCAAAATAGAATTTTTCTTGATTGATTTTTCTTAAAAACTGTAAGCAACTCTTTAATCTTGTTTTTTGATGAAAAATCCAACGAATTTGTAATTTCATCAAATAAAAAAATATCAGGGTTTTTCAGTAACGCTCTTGCAAATGATATTTTTTTCTTAAAACCTGAAGATAGAAACACAAATTTTATATCGAGAAATTCGGTAAAATTGAAATCATTTGCAATTTTCATGATCTGGGCATCAGCAACTCTTTTATTAATACCGTACATTGTCGAAAAAAATTCTAAATTTTCTCTAACAGTTAATCGCCAAAAAAAGGATCTTTCATTACCAGATATGTATGATGTTTGTGCTTTATTTTTATCAAATGAAAAACTAGCCTCATCTGCTAATAGAATATTTCCTATTATTTTGAGCAAAGTGGATTTTCCTGAACCATTTTTACCTATGACACCAATACTATCTCCATATTTAAAATCTATATCTAAATTTTTGAGAGCAACAATTTTGTTATTTTTAAAAAATGACCGCCAAGATTCGTCATAAAAATATTTGGAGAGATTTTTAATGGTATACATATATTATTTTTCTCTTAATAATTTATATCTTTTTTTAGAAATACTATTCCCAAAATTATTAGAAAGAGCTAGTAATACATGATTATTGAATAACCTAAATAGATTTACCAAAAAATATTTAAAATACAATTTTTGCTGATTATGTTGGAATACGTATTTTTTGTGGAAAACTTTTTCAAAGGCTACTTTCAGATCCTTTATACCCCTTAAAGCAAAAAGAGAGGTATTTTTTGGAATTGTCATGAAAATATTCCTTAAATCTTTAAAATCTAAATTTTTATTTGGGTTGATTTTAAAAATTACATTTGAAACATGCATTGAGCTTGATATATAGAACATTACTTCATTGAATTCCTTTTTTAGTTTGTATTCTCCAACTTTTTTATTAATTAAATCCCAGTTAATATCATCGCTTTTTAACATACTAATTATATCTAGGATAAATATTGGCCCAACATTATAATTGCTCTGAATAGTTCCATGAAAAAGACAGTGCAGAAATGTATCTTCCCTTGAGCATAAATTGGAATTATTAATCTCTGCATTTTTGAGCAAATTTTGACCAAATTCTTTGTAGCTTTGAGAATCTACAAATATTGAAGACTTCAATTCAGTATGAATATCTACGTGAGCAAGTTCATTTTTATGTTTAAGAGTGGGGTTCTTATAAATTTCTAAATCATTGATATCAATCGAATCCCATAAAGTGGTGTCAAAATTATATTTTTTACAAATCTCTATAAGTTCACAAAGATTTTGTTTATCGATTAAAATATCAACATCAGATAAGGGTCTTATCAAATTATCCTGATAAAAATGTTCATGCATATTTATTCCTTTTAAAAATATGTGATTTACATTTATTTTTTTCAGTTCTTTAGAAATTTTTTTGGCAAAACTTTTGCTTTCTGCTGTTCTAATGGCTCTTTTAATAGAATTATTCTTCAACCAAGATGCTTCTTCGCTACCAAAAATTAATTTAATGTTTTTAGATTCAATTTTTTTTATGAAAAAATGTTCAATCCTTGAAAAAGAAACAAATCTTAAAAAAGCTTTTTTATCGCGTGAATTAAGATTCTTTAATGAAGTTACTGCTTGGTCTAATTCATTAAAAAAAATTTGATGTATTATTTTGGTGTAAACATTAAGATGCATAATTTATTATGAGAATAATATCATCCAACATCAATGACTTTATCAAGGCCCTCTTCATCAAGACCCTTTAAAATAAAAATTATAAAAAACGTTTAAAATATAATTAAATGCTGATAAACAAAAATCCTAAAATTCAGACTATAAAAAAATTTGTAACAAAGGGCTTATGCAACAAATTGATTGAATTGTACGATAAAGATCTATATCGCTCGTATGTAGTTGATGATAACCAAAATGTTATAAATCCTGAAAGAACCAGCAAATCAAAGTTACTTGATAACGAAGGAAGGGATGTAAAAAAATTAATTTTAAAGATTTCTGCAATAATTAATTTGGATTTTAAAAATTGTGAACCAGTAGTTTTTACAAAGTACAAAAAAAATGAGGAATATAAGCCACATTTTGATGGGTTCATAGACCCTAAAGACAATAATCAAAGAATTTATACAGCTATTTTGTATCTATCTGAATGTGAAGGAGGGGAAACATTTTTCGACAACTTAAACATAAAAATTAAAGCTACGAAAGGCAGTATCTGTATATTTGAAAATTGTATGTCAAATACAGATCATATTAATCCAGCAAGCTTGCATAGTGGCTTGAAGGTCAAAAATGGAGAAAAAATTATCATGACCTTCTGGTTTAGAAAGTATAATTTTTAATTGATTCTTTATTATTTTTATTCAAGTATGTAATGCATAGAATAATAGATAAGATAATATTGGATTTAAAATAATGAGAATAGTTTCGTTTAACATCAATGGTTTGAGGGCTCGCCCTCACCAACTTGAGGCACTCAAAAAAAAATATGATCCAGACATAATAGCTCTCCAAGAAATAAAAGTTAGTGACGAAGACTTTCCGCCTAGCATTCCAGAAGATTTAGGTTTCAATTACTATAATTATGGCCAGAAGGGTTTTCACGGTGTTGCTATCTTTTCAAAAGAGATTCCAGTAAATATCATTAAAGGTTTAAATGGCGGTGAAGATGAAAATCAAAAAAGATATATTCAGTGCGATTTTTCAACAAATAATGGTTTAGTTTCTATATGTAACTCATATTTTCCGCAAGGAGAAAACAGAAAACATCCCGATAAATTTCCTTACAAAGACAGATACTATAAAAGAATTACCAATCATATAAACAATTTAAGTACTTCAATAGTTCTCACTGGGGACTTTAATATAGCGCCAAATAGAAATGATATAGGAATGAATGAAGATGGAATTAAAAGATGGTTGAGAGAAGGCCATACCGCATTTCTTCCAGAAGAAATTGAATGGTACGAAAAGCTATTTAATTTAGGCTTAAAAGATATTTGGAGAGATAGAAATCCAGATTCAACTAAATGCTCCTGGTTTGATTATAGATCAAGAGGATTCGATCAAGATCCAAAAAGAGGCTTACGAATTGATCATTTTCTATTATCTGAAGACTTACATGACAAATATCTGTCTTCAGAAATAGATCATGAATTGAGAGCAATGGAGAAGCCATCGGATCATTGTCCAGTTGTAATTGATTTAGATTTAGAGTTTTCTTAAAAAATTTTGTGCTTTCCTTTAAGGATTTCCCAAAACATAATGTAATCACTCATTAAACTAAAGAAAGGATAGGTAAAAGTGGCAGGCTTGTTATGCTCTACAAAAAAATGACTTACCCATGCAAACCCATATCCGGACAATAGTGCAAAGAGAATATAAATTGGGTTTAGCTCTACAATAAAAAAAACAAAGAACATGATAGAAAAACTTGTGCCAACAAAATGAAACAATTTGGTAGTTTTATGCTCATGTTCACTTAAGTAATACGGATAAAATTCTTTTAGATTCTTGTATTTTTTCATAAAATAAGTATATAAATTAAAGTCATCAAGGTAAATTTTTTAAGGATATCCAAATGCACAACATAAAATTATTTTCTCTTTTAATTCTATTAACCATAGTTGCCCTACCGGGAAATGCGAATAACAAATCCCCAATTTTACAACCAGGCGCTCCAGGAGAAGCAACAACACAAATTTCTGCTGAAATGGCAACAGATATTGCCAATAGCTCTTATACGACTGCAGACGTTTATTTCATGCAAGGTATGATTGTTCACCATGAACAAGCTTTGATCATGTCAAAACTTGCCAAACAAAGAACCAATTCTAAGGCAGTATTAGACTTAGCTGGTCGTATAGAAGGTTCACAAGAAGACGAAATTGAATTCATGACTTCATGGCTAAAAGACCGTGAGGAAAGCACAAAATATGAAATGAAACATATGGGTATGCACAAAATGGCAGGCATGGCCTCCCCGCTCCAGTTAAATAATCTCAAAAATTCAAAATCAACTGATTTTGATAGATTGTTTTTACAACTAATGATTGCTCACCATGATGGTGCAATTGAAATGGTAGATACACTCAAAGAGCAACCAGGTTCAAGATACGATCAATTGCTGAGTGAATTTGTTTCAGACTTAGTAAATGATCAAGCCATAGAAATTGAAAGAATGAATGGTTTACTTATAAATTTATCAGACGACCCAAGAGCAGGTTTGATGGCTGGCCTATTCACGGCTGAAGAGGCAATAAGCAATATGGAATTAATTGCTTCTCTGAGAAAGCCTGCTGGTTTCTTTGATCCTAAAAACCCTGCAATGAAAAGGGCTGTTGATCCTGATGACGAAGAAGAAGTTAAATCGATCGAAGCAGCCTCAACAGAAGGAAGATCACCAATGCTTAGTTTTTCTAATACAGATATGGCTTTCAAAGACAACGTTATGGTTGCCGGCAGCTATCACGGCTTTAATATTTATGAACTAGCCGATGATGGTATTCCATCTTTGATATCTTCAGTAATTTGTCCTGGCGGCCAAGGCGATGTATCAATCGTAGAGAATCTACTAATCATGTCCGTCCAAGATACCAGAGGTAGAGTTGACTGCGGTTTACAAGGTGCAGGTTCTGAACCAACGCCTGAAAGATTTAGAGGTATTAGAATTTTTGATATCTCTGATTTAACCATGCCAATTCAAGTTGGTGCTGTACAAACATGCAGAGGATCCCATACACATTCAGTAGTTTCAGGCCCTGATGCAAATGGCAAAATTATAGTTTATAACTCAGGTACCTCTAGTATTCGTGATGATGAAGAATTGGCAGGCTGTTATGACAGTCCTGGAGATAGTAGAACAGCTCTTTTCAGAATCGATGTAATTGAAATACCAATGAGCGATCCATCAAAAGCAAAAATTGTGAAAAGTCCAGCAGTCTTTGCTGATGAACAGACAGGCGTACTTGCAGGTCTTTGGCGAGGTGGAGACCATGGAGATCAAACACAAAGAACTTCTAGAACAGATGAATGCCATGACATAACAGTTTATCCAGCAGCTAATTTAGCTGCTGGAGCTTGTTCCGGAAATGGAATTTTATTTGATATTTCCGATCCTTATAATCCAAAAAGAATCGATGTAGTTACGGACGAAGGTTTTGCTTATTGGCATTCAGCAACATTTAATAACGATGGCACTAAGGTTGTCTTCACTGACGAATGGGGTGGTGGAGGAAGACCACGATGCCGAGCATGGGACCCACTGAACTGGGGTGCAAATGCAATATATGACATCAAAGATAATAAATTAGTTTTTAAAAGTCATTATAAAATGCCAGCACCACAAACAGAAACAGAAAATTGTGTTGCTCATAATGGATCAATCATTCCTGTCAAAGGTAGAGACATTTTTGTCCAAGCCTGGTACCAGGGTGGCATATCTATGATGGATTTTACCGATTCCGATAATCCAATTGAGATTGGATACTTCGACCGTGGCCCGATCTCTGAAAAAAGTCTTGGTACAGGAGGGTTTTGGTCGGTTTATTTCTATGAAGGAACAATTTACGG
>MDSV01045258.1_pt1 | contig 11229 bp, 9 predicted proteins | sample 810851 | NCBI WGS metagenome assembly MDSV01 (sample SAMN05326640, study PRJNA326480) | marine metagenome | isolation source: seawater | place: Atlantic Ocean: North East | collected 2012 | reverse complement strand
CGCTCTACTCATATCCGAAGATACTTTCTCGCACGACTTGCATGTGTTAAGCCTACCGCCAGCGTTCAATCTGAGCCATGATCAAACTCTTCAATTATTATCATGTTTGTTGATTTTTATATATAAAAATCTAAATTATTTTCTCGTATTTTGAACACCCACACGAGTAACCAAATATTTTAAAGAACTGTCCGGCTCAAAGTCCGGTGTCGTATTCTAACGGAGTTATATGCAAGAAGAAAGTGTTTTTTTATTAATTTTTTTCTTTATCAACAAGTTTTTCTGAATTCAAAAATTTCATCTTTGATCTAAGCTCTTTCCCAACTTTTTCTATGGGGTGATTTTCTGTAGATTTTCTACTAGATTTCATAAATGGTCCACCTGAACCATCGTTGCTTTGCCTACAATCATCAAGAAATTCATTAGCAAAGTTACCTGATTGAATATTATCTAGGATTTCTTTCATTGCTTCCTTTGTTTCACTAGTAATAATCTTTGGTCCACTTAAGTAATCTCCGTATTCAGCAGTATTGGATATAGAATAATGCATATTTGCTATTCCACCCTCTTGAATCAGATCAGTAATTAACTTAGTCTCATGTAAGCATTCAAAATATGCCATTTCAGGACTATAACCTGCTTCTACTAGAGTTTCATATCCTGCTTTTATTAATGCAGTAATACCTCCACATAATACTGCTTGTTCGCCAAACAAATCTGTTTCAGTTTCTTCTTTAAAACTTGTTTCTAAGACCCCTGCCCTAGTTCCACCATTTGCTTTTGCATAAGATAAGGCTACATCCTTAGCAGAAAATGAATTATTAGAAATAGCGTCTTGATAAACAGCAACTAAAGAAGGAACTCCGCCGCCATTTAAATATGTGCTTCTTACCGTATGGCCTGGACCTTTCGGAGCAATCATAATTACACTATTCCCCACCTCTGGGATAATCTTTTTAAAGTGAATATTAAAGCCATGAGCGAATGCTAAAATTGCATCATCTTTTAAATTTGGTTGAATATTTTTTTCATAAATACCTTTTTGAAACTCATCTGGAGCTAAAATCATTACTAAATCAGCATCTTGAATAGAATCGGCAACTGGCATTACATTTAATCCAGCTTCAGTTGCTTTAGTCCATGAATTAGAACTCTCACGAAGAGCAACAGTTACATTAACACCAGAATCTTTAAGATTATTTGCATGTGCATGTCCTTGTGAGCCATAACCAACAATAGTTACTTTAAGATCTTTAATAAAATCTATGTTGGCATCATCATCATAATAAATCTTCATTTTTTAAGACCCCCTTTAAATATGTACCTTCTTTACCGCCAACTGCTATAACATCTATCAACTTATTTATTTGTCTTAAAATCTGTCTCATCAGAGATTCATCTACTGTTGTTAGAATTTCAAGTCTGGAAATTTCACCATTAGAAAATTTTGTATTTAGCTCATCTTCTATAAATTTATATTTTTTAAAATCTGTTATTGGCTCAACATGAAGGGTTTCAATGTTATATCCACGTTGATGAAATAAACCTACAACTCTTACTAAAGCACCTGGTTTATTTTCCATTATTAAAGTAAGTTGCCTTTCTTTAATCATGTTTTTTTTCCTTTGCCTAACCACATATCTTTAAGGCTGCCATCAGGAGCAACTAACATAGGGTATACATGCTCTTCTGGATCAACATATATATCAACAAAAACTAATCTATCTTTAATGGACATTGCTTCTTCAATACCACTTTTTAGTTCTGAATTTTTTGTAATTTTGATCCCAACATGTCCATAAGATTCTACTAATTTTGAAAAATCTGGTAAGGAGTCTTCATAACTAATTGATGAATGTCTGCCATCATAGTTCATATCTTGCCATTGTTTAACCATACCAAGAGCTAGATTATTTATATTAAATATCTTTATTGGCAATTTATATTGAGTGCAAGTGGACAATTCTTGTATACACATTTGTATGCTCCCTTCTCCAGTAATACAAATTACATCCTCATCGGGATAAGCTAATTTAACACCCATTGCTGCAGGTAAGCCAAATCCCATTGTTCCAAGACCGCCTGAATTAATCCATTTTCTTGGCTCGTTAAAATGATAATACTGAGCGGTAAACATTTGGTGTTGTCCAACATCAGAAGTTACATAAGCATTACCGTTAGAAGCTTGATAAATATGTTGAACTGCGGCCTGAGGAAGAATTGGATTTTTATCTGATGATTCTTTATATAAATTATGGTCCAATCCATGAGCATCTTTCCATTTAGCTATTTGCGATCGCCATTCATCTAATCTTGAATCTTTTATCTCGGATAATCTTGATTTAAGTTTTGTATTTATTGCCTGCAGAGAGTTCTTGACTTGGCCAAATACTGCAATGTCAGCTTCAATAATTTTTGAAACTGATGAATGATCTACATCAAAATGAACAATCTGAGCCTTGGGTGCAAATTTTTCCGGAGTATTTGTGATCCTATCATCAAATCTAGCCCCAACTGAAATTATTAAATCGGCATTATGCATTGCCATATTTGCCTGGTATGTTCCATGCATACCTAACATACCAAGAAAATTTTTATCAGCTGCTGGATAAACACCTAAACCCATTAATGTATTAGTAACAGGAAGGTTAACAAGTTTGTTAAGTTCAATTAGCTCATCTGAAGCGTTGCTTGAGATTGTTCCGCCTCCAGCATATATAACTGGTTTTTTTGATCTTATTATTGCTTCAACAACTCTATCAATCTGAGACTCTTCTGGATCAATTGGGGGATTATAAGATCTGATGTCTACCTTGCTAGGATATTCATATTCAAATAAATCTACTGGATTAGTTAAATCCTTTGGAACATCTATTACAACTGGACCCTGTCTACCTGAGGTTGCTATATAAAATGCCTCCTTGATTATTTTTGGAATATTACTTTGATGATCAATTGTAAAACTATGCTTGACTATTGGGCGTGACACACCAATCATGTCTGTTTCTTGAAATGCATCCGTTCCAATTAAATGACTTTGTACTTGTCCTGATATAACAATCATTGGGATTGAGTCCATGAATGCAGTAGCAATTCCTGTTATTGCATTTGTTGCTCCAGGACCTGAAGTAACTAGGACAACGCCTGGTTTTCCTGTTGCTCTTGAATATCCATCAGCTGCATGAGTCGCTCCCTGTTCATGTCTCACAAGAATATGCTGCATCTCTTTTTGATTGAAGATTGCATCATAGATATGAAGGGATGCTCCACCAGGATATCCAAAAATATATTCAACTCCCTCTTCTATGAGTGATTGAATCAATATGTCATTTCCAGCTAACTTCATAATAATTACTTAAGAGTGAGATTTATACATTAATCATACTTATAAAAACAAGCTTTTTTAACACATTTAAATATGTTTTTTTAGGTTAACGATTAAATTTTGCATATCTTTATCTAGGGGCGCATTAAAGCTTATGCTTTCTTGAGTGTCTGGATTAGCAAAAGATAACTTTCTTGAATGTAATGCCTGCCTAGGGAAATCTCTTATAACTTTAATTAATTCTTCTGGAGTATCTTTGGCAATCTTGCCTGATGAGTTATAGGTTCTATCTCCAATAATTGGCAATTTCTTACTTGCTAAATGTACTCTAATTTGATGCGTTCTTCCTGTTTTTATTGATATGTTTAATAACGAATAATTATTAAAATTTTCTTGAGGTTTTATAAAAGAGTATGCTTCCTTTCCATCTGACCTTATAGACATTTTTGTCCTGTTATTTTTATCTCTTCCTATTGGATCATTAATTTCTAAACTACCAAGAAGTTTTCCTACTACTACTGCATTGTAATTTTTTTTTACTTTTCTTTCTTGTAGCTCATTTACAAAATAATTTCTAAATTTTTCTGTCCTGGCTACCAAAAGTATACCAGAGGTGTCTTTATCTAATCTGTGAACTATTCCAGATCTAGAAATATTTTCAAGTTCAGGATACCTGTAAAGTAATCCATTTGCTAAAGTACCATTTTTACAGCCTGCTCCAGGATGCATTATTAAGTTACTTGGTTTGTTTATGATTAAGTAATCTTTTTCTTCGTTAATAACATCAAAATATATATCCTCTGGCTCCCAAGAAATTTTCTTTTCAGTTATTGGATTAATTTCAATAACATCATTTATACAAACATTATCTTTAGGCGAAGCAAGTTCATTATTTAATAATATCCTTCCCTCAAGAATCCATTTTTTAATTTGAGTTCTAGAAAAATCTCTAAACATTTCAGCAGAAACTTTATCTAATCTCATATTAGAGAACTCAAATGTAACTTTTTTTGAATTTATCATATGAACTTATTTTAAAAAAATTGTTCTAATTTTATGTTTTTCAAGAACAAAATGTAATTATGCAGGTAAAATGACAAATCAATAATGAAAGTTTCAAAAAAAATCTATAAATTTGCTATTCTCCTGCCACTAATAGCTTCTTTGTTAATCTCATGTAGATCGGATGGTCCAGAAATAGAGCAGCCTGAAAAGATTTATTATGATCAAGCTCAAAGAAGAATGAGTTCTAAAAACTTTTTTGGGGCGATTGAATCTCTTGAACAAATTGAAAGCAGATATCCTTTTGGGAAATATGCTGAACAAGCGCAAGTTGAATTAATTTATGCTAATTTTATGAATTCAGATAATGAGGCAGCGCATACTGCTGCAGAGAAATTCATTAGACTTCATCCTAGGCATCCAAACATTGATTATGCTTATTTCATGAAGGGTTTATCAAGTTATACACGTGATAGAGATTTGTTAATAAGAATATCAAGTACTGACCTATCTAACAGAGATATATCTGGAGCAAAAGAATCTTTTGCTGAAATTACAGAATTTTTAACAAGATTTCCTGACAGCCAATATGTTCCATATGCAAAACAAAGAAACGTTTATCTTAGAAATATCATCGCAAGAAATGAACTATCAGCTGCAGATTATTATTTATCAATTAATGCATATGTTGCCGCAATAAGAAGAGCTAATTATGTTATTGAAAATATTCCAAATTCAAGTGAGAACTATAGAGCATTAAAAATTTTAGAAGAGTCCTATGAGGTGCTTGGCTATGATGATCTTCTCGATGATTTAAAAGTTGTTATAAATATTAACTATCCAAACAAAGAATCAAAACAAGCCTCTGATGAAAGAAGTTGGTCATGGAATTTTCTAAGAAATTCAAGACCAAATAAATCTAATTAAAGTTTGGTGGTTCTTAAATTTATACTTTTAATATTACCTCTTCTAATTTTTATAGTCTTAAGACATATAAATAATAATTTAAAACAAAATGGTAAGTCAGAAAAAGTCATTAAATGTGAGGCTTGCAATACATTTGTTCATGAATCATTGATGATTAAAAGATATCAGAAAAACTATTGTTCTAAAGAGTGTTCTAGTCTTTAATTTTATTAAGGAAAATAAACATAGCTGGTATATATAATAAAGCGGTCATAGTAGCTCCTAAAACCCCTATACTCATGCCCCAAGCTAGAGGCCTAAAGAAAATATTTGCAAATATTAATGGCAAAAATCCACCTAAGGTAGTCAGGGATGTAGTAATAATATGCCTTGTAGCTCGAATAACTACTTCAATCAGATCTGCCTTTTTCATATTGATTTGGTTAGCTTTTTCTTTTAAATGAGATAAGACAATTATTGAGTCATTGATTGAAAGACCAATTAAGCCTAAAGCTCCAACTGTTCCAATAAATCCATAATTTTGCTGGCCAACTTTTAATCCTAAAAAAGAGAGTCCTATAGAAAGAATAGCAACAGATAAAATTACTGCGGTTTGTCTAAATGAATTTAAAGCAAATACTAGACCTATAGTGATTAATAAAATATAAATAGCTGCGGATGAATAAATTTGAGATTGAGATTGAGACCTAGAATTGGCTTCGCCGCCAACTATAATAGAATATCCTGGAGGTAAAGTACTTTCAAAATCTTTATAGTTTTCTTCTAAATATTTTTCTGTTGTATGTGGAAGTGTGCCTGTCCATATCCATCCTTCAACTTGGTTAACCCTTTGACTATTTCGTCTAGTAACATATGAAGTACTTTTATTTATTCTTGCCTCACCATAGTTTCCAATAAAGTCTATTCCATCTTGAGAAGATATTGCTAGATAGCTCGTATCGCCTATGATATCTGAAGAGTCCCGAGCACCCTTAAGTCTTATGGGTATTTCTTTATTTGAATCAAGCATAGAGCTCACAATAATTCCGTTATTTTCAGCATATAACTCATTTACGAGTAACTCAGTATTTTTTCCAGAGAGTGAAATATTAGAACTATTAAATTCAAATTCGATATTAGTATTTGAATAGCCTGCTAAAGATTTGGTATGACTTACATCTGGTGCATTATTAATAATTAACTCTAATTCTGATCCGAGAGCTCTTAAAATATTTTCATCATCACCGATAATAGAATATTGAATATCAGAAAATACTGGTGGTCCGGATTGAAAACTATCTACAAAGATAATTAAATCAGGATTTTTAGCCACTAGTGCTTTCGAGAGCTTAGGCAGATTTTCAATCATTTCAAAATAATCTTTTGCAAATAAAACAGCTTGAGCATGATTATTAGCACCAGTTTTTTCTTCTCCACCTACAATATTCATTAGTACTCTAGGCATCCATCTTCCTATGAACCAATAGTCCCTATCCAATTCAATAAGATTGCTATCGATTACTTGTTTTCTTATTTCTTCTACTCTTTCAAGAGTTTTAGTTGAAGATGAATTTGTAGGTAATTCTATATGTATGCGGAACATATCTCTATCATTTGCTGGAAAGAAATCTTTTGGAATTGAATTAAATAATAAAACACCTAACACTGGTAGAGAGATTGAAATTAATATTGCCCTCCTCGGAACAGCAAAAGCCCAAGTAAGAAATTCTCGGTATTTTTTTAAAATTTTTTCATTTTTATACCCTTCTTCATGAATGCTTATATTTGCGAAATAAGGTATGCGCTCCATGTAACTCATCAAAACTGGGACCATTATTAATGCCAACAGTAAAGATGAAATAATTGACATGATTACAGTTAGTGCCATACCACCTACAAATTCAATACTTGAACCTTCTCCGGTGACTATAGGCATAAAAGCAAAAACTGTGGTTGCAGTTGCAGCAGCTAGGGGAGTTGAAATATGAACTAATGTTTGGTTAATAGATTCTTTTATTGAAAGTCCAATTGACCTTCTATATTTATAATCTTCAACAACTATGATTCCATTATCAATTAAAAGTCCTAAGGCAATAATTATTCCTGTAATAGATGTTTGATGAAGAGGTAAATCTATTAATCTGCAACCTAGCAAAACTAGTGAAACTGAGAATGGCAAGATAGCAGTTACTATTATTCCTGGTCTAATTCCCAAAAAAAAGAAACTTAAGCTCAATACAAAAAAAGATGCTAATGAAAAACTTCTAATCAACTCTCCAAATTTACTAGAGACGTATATTGATTCATCATAAATTCGCTCTATTTGGAATTCTTCTGGCAATGACTGTCGCATATTATCAACTTGATCATCTATATTTTCTATATATTCAAAAACTCTCTGTTGAAATGATCCTGTTGCAGATACAGATATAGCCCTTCTGCCATTATATAAAAATATGTCTTCAACTGGACTAGCAGGTTGTATTGAAACTTCAGCAATATCTTGAAGTCTTATGATTTCTGATTGGTTTATTACCTTTACTGGTATTTCACCAACTTTTTGTGGGCTAGTTATATTATCTTTTAATCTAATTAAAAATTCTGAGTATTCGTTAGAAACTACGCCAACAGGTTTCTTATTATCAAATGACCGAATTGCTAAACTAATTTCTTGATATGTTAATCCTAATGATGACATTTTTGCTGAATCAACTTCAATAACTATTTCTTCTTCTGCCTCACCATATATAGCTGTTTTTTCTGTGCCTGGAACAGAGCTTAATTTTTTTTGAAGTTGTTGCGCCAACCTAGACATCATAATAATTGGCTCGTCGCCTTCACCCTTCCAATCAATAATATATTCGGCTGTTATTGGAGGCCCTGATGACCTTTCAAGCAACATGGTTATACCATCAGGTTTTTCTATTTGATCAATTTTATTTTGAACTTTTGACCAAACTTCTTCTATTAATGCTGGTGGAACACTCTGTTGTAACTCAACTATAGTCTCAGAAAAACCTTGAGTAATAACAGATTCTAAATCTTCAATATCAATTTCAACAATCTCTCTTAATTTATTTTCAAGATTATCTACAACTTGGGTCTCTATTCTTTCTGGAGTTGCGCCTGGGTAAGAAATAGTTACTGTCGCCCATCTCTCAGCTAATTCAGGGTTTTCTTGAATTGGTAATGTATATATAGAAGAGATGCCAGATAATAATATGAAAGTTAAAGTTAAAAAAAGTATTCTTGGCCTTTCAAGAAATATATTTATAAATTTCATTTTTAATTAATTATTTTGCCTTCGATAATCTTAGATGCTCCACCTAAAACTACTAAATCGCCATCTTTTATAGTTCCGTTAACAAAAGCATAATCATCTTCAAAATATATTATTTCAACTATATCTCTTACAACTGTATTATTAGTATCTACTGTATATATCGTCCATAAACCTTGATCTGATTGTGAAAGAGATTTTAAAGGAACCCAAGTACCTCTAGCTTCTTTAAAAATTTTTAACTGAAGATTTGCTATTGAACCAGGATTAAAAAATTTATTAAATTTGAATATTGCTAATCTGCTGTTTGAACCGCCTGGAGACATTGGTGCTAGCTTGGAAAAAGTTGCTTTTACTATTTCACCATCAAATTCAAAATTATATTCTTCTTGAAGTCGCATATCTTGCAGATAAATAGTAGGAATAGAAATATGGGCTTCTACATAATTAGAGTCAATTATCTCAAGGATGGGTTTGCCAGAATTTATTACCGTACCAGTATCTAAAAATCTACCTTGTATAATTCCATTAAATGGAGACATGAGAGTGGTTTGCTCCAACTTTACTTTATAGAATTCATATTGAGATTTAGCAATTATAAAATCAGATTTTGCCTTATCTAGTTCTTGGATAGATATATGACCTTGTTTTCTTAAATCTTCAAATCTATCTAATACTTGTTTTGACAGATCATAACTGGCTTGAGCTTGATTAAGTTGTGCAACAGCTTCTCTGTCATCTAACTTTGCAAGCAGTTGACCTTCCAAAACAGAATCACCAACATCAACATATATCTCATTTATCTTTCCAGGAATTTCAAAGGCTATTTTAGATTGCTCTGTTGGTAATAGTTTTCCAGGAAATTCTTTCTTTATTGAAAAAGCATTTAATATTTTTACTTCAAGTACTTCTATAGACAAAACTTCTAGTGAGAAAACTACAGTAAGACATAGAATGCTAATAAATTTGTTCATATTTGACTTTGAGTAATAAAAATTTTAATGTATGCAGTGCAAACATTAAGATATAATGTATGCGGTGTCAACATCAAAATGAATAAAAATGAGTAGCTATCATCACGGAAACCTAAAAAGAGAACTGATAAAATGTGCATATAACATCTGTGAAAAACAAGGTTTCACAAAATTAAGTATTAGATCTCTTGCTAAAGAGAGCAATGTATCACAATCAGCCCCATATAGACATTTTAAGACAAAAGAAGATTTATATGCGGCAGTAGCAGAAAAGGGATTTGAAAATCTTCATAAATCTGTTTCAAAAAAACAAAGCTTAAAATTCACAAGAAATGATCTTATCAATGCTGGTAAAGAATATATAAATTTTGGTTTGAAACATTCAAATACTTATGATTTGATGTTTGGGACAGAGCTTGGGAGTTTTCAAAAATATCCTGACCTTCTAGAGTCAGCAAATAAAACTTTCGAGAGCTTGAAAGATAATGTTGAAAGCATTTCACTAAATAAAGATCCTGAATATATTGGTGAAAAATGCATAAGTATGTGGGCATATATTCACGGCCTGGTAGGTATACTTAGAAAGGTTGATCTCATAACAGAAGAGATTAATGATATAAACGACCCTATGAATTCTTCAAGAAAAATAGGTGAAAATATAGATGGGTTTTTAAAAAAATTTATAGAAGATATTATTTAGCTAATAAATTTTATTCATATTTACCATCAACATATGTCAAGGTAGATATTGATTCTGAATAAGTTGAATCCTCTACCATTCCTACAACTATGGTATGAGTATGATAAGAGGTTAATTTATCAACTTTACAAAAAATATTTGCTTGGGCATTTTTTAAAAAAGGTATCATATTTATATCCCAATTTTTATCATTAAATCTTTCAGAATATTTGTTTTCATCAGAACATATATTTGAAAGTTCTTCTTGATCTTTATTTAATAGATTAATACAAAATTTTGATCCTTCTTTTAACGTGCTATGTATTCTTGAACTTTTGTTAATACATACAAGTAAACTCGGTGGCTCCATTGATATTGATGTTACAGAAGAGACAGTGATTGCATTTAAATTATCCTCTGCATCCTTATTTGATAAAATACTTACAGAATATATATATCTGCGCATAGCTAATCTAAAATTATCTTTAATACTCATACTATGAATTATACTTAAAGAAAAAGATTATAGATGAAAAATAGTATTCGTATAACTGGTGGTAATTTAAAAGGTAAAAAAATACCTTTTGATTTCAAAAATTCTCTTAGACCTACCTCCAGCAAATTAAGAGAAGTTTTATTTAATTGGCTACAATTTGAAATTCAAAACTTTCAATGTTTGGATTTATTTGCTGGTACTGGTGCACTTGGTATTGAAGCATTATCTAGAGGAGCTGATAAAACAGTCTTTATTGAATCTAATAAAAAGAACTATATAGCACTCAAAAATTCTCTTTTAGAGCTGAATTTAAAAAGTCAATCTATGCTACTTTTTAAAGATGGTTTAGCTTGGATAAAAGAAAACGACCTATCTGTCTTTGATTTGATTTTTCTTGATCCACCATTTGATAAGAACTATGAAACAAAAGTTTTAGAAATGCTTTGTAAAAATAAAAATTTAAAATCTTCATGTAAAATCTATATAGAGTTTAGTAAATTTTCTGAAATAAAATTATCTAATTCATTTGAAATACTAAAAGAAAAAGCAATTGGTGATGTTAAGGCG
>MDSV01043133.1_pt1 | contig 11229 bp, 12 predicted proteins | sample 810851 | NCBI WGS metagenome assembly MDSV01 (sample SAMN05326640, study PRJNA326480) | marine metagenome | isolation source: seawater | place: Atlantic Ocean: North East | collected 2012 | reverse complement strand
TACATGCAGGACTCTATAAAGAGTTACAAAGTAGGTTGAAAGAAAGGAGATGTGATGAATAGATTTTCACGTTTGCTTGGTCAGTTCAGCCGAAAGAAGTCAGAGGCTAAACTTGCTCAGCAACTTAATAAATCCGTTGAAGCTCCAGAGGCAAATGCCAATGGAACTAGCGGATACCTGATTAAGGAAGGTAAAAATGCTGGAAAAGTACTCAAGCATTTAAAAACTGATAAAAATAAACTTTAATCTTTATAGAGAGGGGTTTTAAAACCCCTCTCAAGCCTTTAATAATCTCATAGATGAAAAAACAAAACTTCTATGATTTAAATTTTGAGCAGCTAAAGGTATTTTTAATAGATAAAGCCGAGGTTGAATCTAAAAAAGCTAAGATGAGATCTCAACAGCTTTTTAATGCTGTCTATAAAAAAAATATTAAAAATTTTGATGAATTAACAAATTTTGGAGCCGAGCTTATAGATAAGATTAAAAAACTTTTGAGTTTAGAAAAGCCTAAAATTGTCGATATTCAAAAATCAAAAGATGGTACAATTAAATTTCTTTTGGAATTGGAAGACAAAAGAAACGTTGAAACAGTTCTCATTCCAGATAAGACTCAAAGTAAATATACAATATGTTTATCAGTCTCAGTAGGCTGTTATCTTTCATGTGAATTTTGTGCAACAGCTCAAATTTCAAAAAAATTGGTTAGGAACTTATCTCCAGGAGAAATTATTTCACAAATAATTTTATGTAAAGACTATATTAACGATTGGTCAACTCAGAAAAAAATTACCAATCAAGTACTAATGGGAGAAGGTTCTCCCTTTTTAAATTTAGATAATGTTAAAATTGCGATTGACAACTCAAAAAATAAAGATGGTTTAGAATACGGTCGGACAAGAATAACTGTGAGCACTGTAGGAGTTGGTATAAAAAAAGATAACTTAAGTGCTATTGAATGGGCAGCTAAAGAGTTAGACGTCTATCTTGCATGGAGTTTACATAGCTCGATACCAAAACATAGATCAGAGATAATGCCAATAAATGATAAATATTCAATTAATTCTTTGATACCTCAGCTTAAAAAATACTATGAAAAAACAAAATTACCAATTTTCATAGAATGGATTTGTTTAGAAGAAAATATGTCAGATGAACATGCTAAAGAATTGATTAAGATTATGAAAAAAGTGCCCTCAAAATTAAATCTAATTGAATTTAACCCTCTTTCCAATAAAGAATTTAAGGCTGCAAATAAGAAGAATATAGAAAAATTTTCCAAGACTATACAAGAAGCTGGTTTTCTATCTCTATTTAGAAAAAGTAAAGGCAGAGATATTAATGCGTCATGTGGTTCTTTAGCAAATAAGAAAGCATAAAATAGCTAAATGTTATATAATGAATTATGGATTCGATACTTGCCTTAATAATTTTGTTTTTACTACTTGCTAATTTAGTTGGATTAGCCTTTTTGTTAAAACGGAAACAACCTGATCAAGCAAATAATGAGCAAATTTTTAAAGATGAAGTTAACTCATTAAAAAATTCTTTTAGTCAATCTTTTGGCTCTATGAGCAAAGAGATTGCCAAAGATATGACAGGAGCCCTTACTAAAGTTGATGAAAAGGTTTCAGTATTTAATCAGCAGGTCAGTGAATTAAATAAAAGCCAAGATAATTTTAGCAGAATACTAAGCGGGGTTAAATCTTACGGTACTCTTGCTGAATTTGGCTTAGGCGCTCTTTTAAAAGATTTATTGCCAGCATCTCAGTTTATTGCGAATGTAAGAATGAAAGATGATACATCTGAGACAGTCGAGTTTGCTATAAAGCTGCAAGATGTTTTGTTGCCAATCGATAGTCATTGGCCAGTTGAAAAATATAAAGCTATTGATGATGCCTATAATGCCAACAATAAAGAGGCTCAAGCTGAGGCTAGAAAGGATTTAGCTGCTGCATTTAGATTAAAAGCAAAAACAGTTCATGCAAAATATATAGCACCACCAAAAAGCACAGACTTTGCAATTATTTATGTTCCGACTGAAGGATTGTTTTCAGAATTATCAAGCTATAGAGATCCTAAAACTAAAGAACTATTACTTCAAGAATTGAGAACAAAATACAAAGTAACAATTTCTGGCCCTAATACTTTATCAGCTTTGCTACAATCATATCACTTAGGTTTTCAAACATTAAAAGTTCAACAACATGCGACTCAAATTTACAATGACCTTAGGGGTGTAAGTTCAAGATTTGAAAAACATTTTGAAGGAATTAAAGATCTTAGAAAGAAATTGGAGCAAGCTATGGCCGCTACCGATGGTTTTGGAAGAGACGCCAGATCAATAATGAACACCCTTGGAAATATTAAAGATCCTGGACAATTAAAAGAGTCTTTTGAAGAAAATCCAGAAAAAATTAAAATACTTAAGTAAGAAAATCATGTCAAATTTTGTCTTTTATGATTTTGAGACCAGTTCGTCCAATAAGTATTGGGGACAAATTATTCAAATCGGGGCAGTTTTAACTAATGATAGCTTAGAAGAATTAGATCGTTTTGATGCAAGATGCAGGTTAAATCCAGGAATTATTCCCGAAGCAATGGCTTTAATAGTAAACAAAACATCGCCTAAAATGTTAAAGAACTCTAATTTTTCACATTATCAAATGATAAGAAGTTTTGTTGAAACTCTTCATCGTTGGGGTAAAGCTACTTACATAGGATTTAACAGTATTGAATTTGATGAAGAATTTTTAAGGTCTACTCTTTTTCAAACTTTAGAGTACCCTTACATTACTAGCACCAATGGCAATACAAGAGGAGATGTTCTAAGTCTTGCTCGAGCTGCGAATCTTTATTACCCAAATACACTTAAAAACTCTGTGAATGCAAAAGGTAATGATGTTTACAAATTAGATCAAATGGCACCATTAAATGGAATTGAACATGGTGATGCCCATAGTGCAATAGGAGATGTTTTAGCTACAGTCGGCATTGCAAAATTAATTATAAAGAAAGCTCCTAATGTTTGGAAAGCGAGCTTGCTAACTATGGATAAAACTCAAACATTAAGTCTAATACAAAAAGAACTATTATTTTGTACTAATGAATATTTTTATGGGAAAAGTAGGCCTTATGTTCAAACTTTCGTCTGCCAACATCCACAATATCAATGGCCTTTATGTTTTGATTTAAGACACGACCCAAGTATTTACTTAAAAATGCCAATTCAAGAACTTACAGCTGCCATGAAAAAACAGCCAAAATTTATAAGAACTGTGAGACATAATAAACATCCTGTAATAATGAATCCTTCATATGGTGGTAAATTTGATGAATATAAAATGATCGGAACATCTAAATTAGAAAATAGAGCTAAGCTAATAAAAGACAACAAAGAATTTGCAGAAAAAATTGCCTCAATAAAGCGTCTTGAGGCTGAAGATAAGGAACAATCAAAATCCCAGGAGGATTTATATAATGAAGAGACTATCTATGCTAAGTTCACTCCAGCAGAAGACAATAAGATAATGTCTGAATTTCATAAGGCAGATTGGGATAAAAAATTATCAGTTCTTACTAAATTTAAAGATGAAAGACTCCATCATTTTGGAAAAAAACTTCTTTACATGGAAAAACCTGAAATTTTAAGTAAGTCAGACTATAATTTAATTCATAAGGACATAGCTAAAAAACTACTAAGCACAAATAATGAAAAATGGAATACAATCCCAAGGACTTATTCTGAAATAGATACTCTTAGAGCTAAATTTGAAAAAGAAGAACAACCTGAAAAACTAGTCGTCCTCAATGAAATTAACGCATATGTTGAAGATTTAGAAAAACTTTACTCTTCTGTCTAGTTGACTTTAGATTAAAATTATTTATTAAAGATATATGGCAACTATTAAATCAACAGATGAAACTTTTGAAAAACTTAAAAAGGAACACAAGAATTTATATCTAGATTTTTGGGCACCGTGGTGTGGACCTTGTGTCCAAATTTCTCCAATTCTAGAAGAAATTTCTGATGAGATGAAAGATGTTACAATAGCAAAGCATAATATAGACGAAGAACCAAATGTTCCAACACAATTTTCAGTGAAAGGCATTCCAACTATGATTTTGTTTGTTAATGGAGAACAAAAAGCTATTAAAGTTGGCGCTACAAATAAAGCTGATCTCGTAGATTTTCTTACAAAAAATAAAATTTAATTTTTATTTAAAATATTTCCTGCAGAATACAAGCTACCAAAACAACAAATTATCTTTTTTTCTTTAGATGTGATTTTTTTTAATGACTCTTCAAAACTTTTAGAAGTTTCAGAATTATAATTGTTTTTTTTTGCTATTTTGAACAAAAGTTGATTTGATAACGCAGCAGGTTCATTTTCTATTGGAATAGTTATAATTTTTCTAAATATTCCCTTAAATTGTTTAATAAACCTGTCGGGATCTTTGTTTTTTGTCATCGCCCATATACCATAAATTGGGATTTTAAGAGTTCTTAGATAATTCGCTAAATTTCTACCACTTGTTTCAGAATGACAACCGTCTATTAAAAGTTTTTCGTTTCTTGAAATCTTTTTTATCAATTTCCCTTTAGTTATATATTCTATCCTAGCTTGGAATTTAATTTTAGGTATAGTATTTACTATTATTTTTTTATTAATGTTAAAATCTAAAGCAATTTTTATAGCTAGACATAAATTTTCTAATAATCCTTTTGAGTGAATGTATTTAGAATTTAATCTTATCTTAACTTTATTGTCCTTGTAAAAAAAATTATTTTTATTTTTTATTAATTGCCAAGAATTAGAATATTTTATTTGACTATAATTTTTTTTTAATACTTGTTTAATCTTTTTTAAAACTATGGGTTTTTGTTTTCCGATATAAATATTAGTAAAATTACTCAAAAAACCAACTTTTTGATAGATAACTTCATTAAGTGTTTTTCTTTTTAGAAAATTTAAATGTTGTTTATTAATATTTACTATAGCTTGTATTTTTGGAAAATCGAATACATTTGTCGAATCTTTTGCAAATAGAGCGCCAGCTTCAATTAAGTTGTAATCATTGTTTTTTTTTGCAGCATTTAAAATAAATATAACTGTTAAAGCTTCAAAAATAGTTAAATTTATTTTTTGTTTTTCTATAATTTTTATTGACTGTTTAATTTCCTCATAATTTAAAAATTTATCGCCCATCCAAAAACGTTCTCTTAAATCTTTAATACTAGGAGATATATATGCTGCTGTAGTTTGATTATTTGCTTCAATAAAATATTTTAAAGAAGTTAAAAGAGAATACTTTCCGTCACTCCCAATAATATTTATTACGTTTTTAAGTTTCTTTTCTGGATGATTTAACTTTTTAAGAACTAACTTGATTCTTTTAAGATCAAAGTTAACTGATTTATTAAATAGACTATTTCTAGCTAGCTGATTGTAAAGATTGATCGACCGAGACATTTGACTGATCTTTTTTAGCTTGAGTCTCTGCTTTTTTCAATAAAACATTTAATAAAGTGCCAATAGTCGAGTTTAGGAACTTCCGTTCTATTACTAAATCTATTCCTCCGTGATCTTTCACATATTCGGCTGTCTGAAATTCATTAGGTAAAGTTTCTCTAACCGTATCTTGAATTACTCTTCTTCCAGCAAATCCGATTGTGGCTTTAGGTTCAGCGATTAAAATGTCCCCGAGCATTGCCCATGATGCGGTCACTCCTCCAGTAGTTGGATCGGTTAGAACAACGATATAAGGAATATTTTTCTTTTTTAATTCATTAACTGCTAAAGCAGTTCTTGACATTTGCATTAAAGCTATTGATGACTCCATCATTCTCTGTCCTCCGCTACAACTAAAAAAAACAAAAGGGATATTTTTTTCTATTGCATGTTGTATACCGGCTATGAAAGCTTCTCCTGAAGCAGCTCCAAATGATCCTCCTATAAATCGAAAATCTTGCGCACCTACCAAAACATCTATATTTTGAACCTTTCCTTTTGCAATTAAAACGGCATCATTTTGTTGAGTAATTTTTCTAGCCGTTTTTAACCTATCTGTATAATTTTTATTATCTTTAAAGTTTAAAGGATCATCTTTTGGTAACGGGGTATCTATAATTTCATATTCTTTATTATCGAAGAAAGTTTGAAATCTTTCTCTAGAAGATAATTTATGATGAGATCCACATTTTGGACAGCAATTTAGATTAGATTGAAGATCTTCTTTATATATTAGATTTTTACATCCACAAGTAGTCCAAAGGTTTTCCTCTACTTTTGAAGATTTTTTTTCAAAAAGAGATTTAATTTTCGGTTTAATAAATTTTGAAATCCAGTTCATATTATTTTATTTTTCAAATTATACACTAATTTATCTATCTTTGTGACAGGATTTTGTCTTTTTTTTAAAGAACTTGTAATAACTTTACATAATTGGCTTCCAACAACTAATCCATCAGCTGATTTTAGAGATGAAATGGTCTTTAATGTAATTCCAAAACCTATAACTAAGTTTTTATTTTTACTATACTTTTTTATTTTTCTATAATTTTCTAAAATTTTTTTTGGCGAGACCTTTAATTTTCCCCCTGTAGTAGACAACATGCTTATATAATAAATCATATCATGAGATTCTTTTATAATTTTTATCATTCTGTTATTTGATGTAGTGGGTGATATCAATTGTATAAAATTAATTGATTTATCCTTACACTTTTTAGAAAACTTCTTATTTTCTGGCCAAGGAAGGTCTACAACTATTAAGCCATCAATTTTTGAATTTTTACAATTTTTTAGGAAATTATTTTCTCCACTTTGTAGAATAAGATTGTAATAACCCATTAAAATTAAAGGCTTAGAAGAGTTTGTTTTTTTAAAACTTTTTGCAATCTTAAAAACATCTTTAAGTTCTATCCCATTTTTTAACGCTCTGTATGAACTTCCTTGAATTTGTCCACCATCAGCTATTGGTGTATTATGAGGGAAACCCAATTCTATTATATCTGCATTTTTAGCAATAACATTTAAAATTTTTAATGAATTTTTTATGTTATTATCTCCTGCAACAGTATACGTAATTAAAGCAGCTCTTTTTTCTTTTTTACAATTTTCAAAAGCTGCTTTTATTTTTGATATCATCTTTCGTACTTACCTAACTTTTTTTTTATTATATCTTTATCTTTAATTGAGTCCCCGCAACTATTCACGATAATTACACTTGAAGAATTCAATTTTGGAGCTATTCGTATTGCCTCTGCAAAAGCATGTGAGGGCTCTAAAGAAGGAGATATATTCTCTAGCTTGGAAACTATTTTATAGGCATTTAAAGCTTCTTCATCTGTTGCTGATGTGTATCTAGCACGCTTTGCGTCTTTTAAAAAACAATGTAGTGGAGATATCCCAGGATAGTCTAATCCAGCCGAAATTGACTCAGTTTCACTAATCTGTCCCTCTTTATTTTGTACGACATATTGAGCAGCCCCATGAAGTATTCCTATTTTTGAATCATTTGTTAAAGGAGCTGCATGTAACTTACTATTTCGAGGTCCTCCAGCTTCAATCCCTACTAATTCAGCATCAGTATTAATAAATTCATTCCAAAATCCGAGAGCAGAACTGCCTCCTCCAACACAATTTAAAAGTTTAAGTTTTTTAGGGATCTCACCAAATTCATCTTTAATTTGTTCTATTAATTCTCTAGAAATTTGAGCAGTACTCCAAGCACAAATTTTTATAAATATGTTAGGACCTACAGTTGATCCGACACACATGTGTGTAGTGTCACAATTTGAAACCCAATAGCGCATACATTCGCTTACTGCGTCCACAAGTGTTTGGCTACCAGTTGTTACAGGTATTATCTGTGCACCATTTTTTTTCATTGCTTCAACATTTGGTCTTTGTCTTTTTATGTCTTTAGCTCCCATAAAAATTTTACACTTAAGTCCAAATTTCTTTGCTGCCATAGAAAGCATTTTTCCAGCATATCCTGCTCCAGTATCTCCAACTATGTATTTTTTTCCAGCTCTTTTGGCGATAAGACAATGAACAGTGGCATTATAGATCTTGTGAGCTCCTCCGTTAGCTTCTGATACAACTTTTGCATAAATTTGGGCTCCTCCTAAATACTTTGTTAAATTTTCCAATTTAATAAAAGGAGTTGGTGAACCTATATAATTTTTAATATAAAAATCTCTATCTTTTAGAAATTTTTTATTTTTTCTTAGTGCAGAAAATAATTTTGTTAAATCGTCAATTGGTTTTTTTAATGTTTCAGGAATGTAATTACCTCCAAATTTACCACCGTACAAGTAGCTTGAATTATGTTGATCAATTAATGGAATATCTTTTTTAATTTTCATAAATCTAATTTAAAGATTTAATTAGTTTTTGAATATTCTTTTTTATATTTCCTCTCGTGATGCTTCTTCCCATCACAATAGCAGAAGCCCCATTATTAAAAGCTTCTTGAGGAGAAGTAACTCTTTTTTGATCGTCTCCTTTATCTCCCTTAAATCTTATTCCAGGTGTAATAATTTCCATATTTTTACAAATTTTTTTTACAAATCTTGCCTCATTACCTGAACATACAATTCCATCTAGTTTTGCTTCTTTAGCTAGAAACGCTTGTTTTCTAATTATGTCTTTTATTAATTTAGTGTGTCCTGTTTTCCTTAAAGATTTATTTGAAAAACTTGTCAAAACTGTTACGCCCAAAACTTTTAAATTTTTGTTTGTTTTATTCGAAGCTTTTTTTACTGCTCTTAACATTTCAAATCCTCCATTTATATGTACTGTAATATAGGAAATATTCTTTAAATCTTTTAATGAATAAATAGCTGATGCACATGTATTAGGGATATCGTTAAGTTTTAAATCGATAAAAATTTTCTTATTATTCGATTTTAAAATAAAATTACGTCCATATTTTGAGTAAAAAAATTCTATACCAAATTTGTACCCTACATCTAATTTATTAGTTTTTGTATTTGTAATAATTTTTTTTACTACTTTCAAATTTGAGTTATCACAAGCTATAAATACTTTCTTTTTTTTCATTGGTTAATCAATTTTTTTAATTTTTTACTTACTTTAAATCTAACTTTATTCCTTTTTGGAACATAAATCAGCTCTCCAGTTTTTGGATTTCTTGCTGAGAACTTTTCCTTTATTTCCCTAATAAAAAAAGTTCCAAATCCTCTTAATTCAACTGATTTTTTATCTTTTAACGCATTTTCTACGCTTTGAAAAAAAATATCAATAATGTTTTCAATTTGATTTTTACTAAGTTTTGGATGTTTTGCTTTTAGCAGTCTAATAAGCTCAGGTCGAGACAATTACTTTTCTTCTTTTTTTTTCTTTTTCTTACTTCCTATAGCTTTTTCAAATATTCCTTTCAAAGTCGCGCCTGACTTTGTCGCTCCTTCACCAAATTTTGCTATTAGGGATTTTTCTTCGTCTATTTGAGCAGCTTTAACACTTAATTTGATTCTTCTAGTTTTGAGGTCTAATTCAGTTATTTTAGCATCCAAAGCATTTCCTGGAGAAAATACTTCAGGACGTGCGTCAGCTGTCTCTTTTGCTAAGTCAGCTTTTTTAATCGTAACAATTAATTTCTTTTCTTTATCTACAGCAACTTTTACTCCTGTCTTTAAAACTTCATGAATTCTAGTCGTTATAACGTTTCCTACTTTTTTATTGTTGTCCTCAAACCAGTCTAAAGGATCTTTATCTAAAGCTCTTTTAGAAAATCTAATTTTTTCATCTTTAATCTCAATTATTTTTACGCTAACGACATCATTTTTTTTAAATCTTTTTAAATCTTCAACATTTTCTTTGTACGAGATTTCTTTATAATGCAACATACCAGTGAGCCCTGAATCAGTTAGTTCCCCAAATATAGCTTTATCAGTTATATTGTTTATTTTTATTTTCACTTCTTTACCAATATTTTGTTTTATTTTTTCCCAAGGATTTTCCTGAGTAGCTTTATAAGATAGCGATATTCTTTTAGACTCTTTATCGATATTGACAATCTTAAATTTTATTTTCTGTGATACCGAAAGTACTTTACTTGGCTTCATATTTCTATTTGCCCAATCTAACTCTGAACTATGAATTAAACCTTCAATACCTTCTTCAATTCTAACGAAACAACCGTAGTCCATTATTTTTGTAACTGTTCCTTCATAGAATTCTCCAACTTTATATTTTTTTTCTATATTTGCATAAGGGTCCTCAGTTAACGCTTTTACTGAAGCAGAAACACGGTTAGTTTTAGTATCTATTTTTGTAATTTTAACTTTTAATTTTTGACCTATAGTAACAAGGTCTGATGGTTTTTTTACTCTACCATGACTTAAGTCGGAAACGTGCAATAGAGCATCTACACCGTTTATATCTAAAAATATTCCCCAATCTGTGGTTGCTTTTACAATTGCATTTTCTACAATATCATTTTCTTTTATATTTTTAAGAGCTTCTAAAATTTCAGCGTTTTTACTTTTCTCAAGCACTGCTCTTCTAGACACACATACATTCCCTCTGTTTTTATCAATTCTCGTTGCAATAACTTTTAATGGAGTATTCATTAAATGATCAATCTTTTTCAGAGGTCTTACATCAATTTGTGATGAAGGCATGAAGCAAGGTAATCCATCAACAGTAGCTATAAAACCTCCCTTAACTTTTCCAGTAATGTATCCAGTTAATTCTTCTTGGGTTTCGAAAACTTTCTCCATTTTTTTCCAGGCCTTCATTTTTCTAGCCTTATCTCTTGATATAATTATTTCTCCTTTAAAACTTTCTATACGTTCCAAATAAACGTCAATAGTAGATCCTACTTTTAATTTCGATAATTCATCGTCATTTTTAAACTCTTCGATTGGTATCATACCCTCCATTTTTGCTTTGCAGTCTACTACTATGAAGTTTTTAGTTATTTCGGTAACCGTAGCTTTGATGATCTCGTTCTCTTTAAGCTTTCTATCTTTAAAGTCTTCGTCTAAAAGGGTTTGAAACTCTTTTTTTAAAGGGTCAGTTTTTTTTAATTCTTGCTCAATTGCCATATTTTCTTTTTAATTTCTTATCTACAAATTTTGACATTTTTTTTAACATTGCTTGTTTGTTTAATTTACCGGTGTCGATTTCTATCGCATCTCTATGTTTGAGTAAAGGACTGTTTTTTCTTTTGATGTCGTGATTATTTCTTATTCTT
>MDSV01034157.1_pt1 | contig 11230 bp, 5 predicted proteins | sample 810851 | NCBI WGS metagenome assembly MDSV01 (sample SAMN05326640, study PRJNA326480) | marine metagenome | isolation source: seawater | place: Atlantic Ocean: North East | collected 2012 | reverse complement strand
TGATATTTCTGAAGGTGACTACAACTTCACCCTCACATGTCAAATTGCGGACGATTGCTGCGAAACTGAGTTGACTTGGAACCAAGAGCTCAGCGACTACACAGTCGAGTGCTCTGAGGACATTCCTGCAACATGCGAGGATTTCGCGACGGGAGTTGAGGCTGTGAATGAATGCGACGGCAGCACGTACGAGGCTGTCTGTGTGCCCTTCGAGAATTCAGATGCGGCACCAGCCACATTGTGCAGCGCAACCACTGCAAAGCGTGATTCTGATTTGGGCGACGGCGATTACGACGCCACCGACGCGGCAGTTCGCATTTATGGTTTGGCTGCCTTGGGCGGTGCAGACAGCGACTACTTTGTGGAAGACCCCAATGCGCCTTTGAACTTTGAATACGCGCAAGGGAACGGTACGGCACGCCTCACAGGTCGTGTTTACTGCCGTGAAAACACGGACCAATGGTTTGACGTTGACGCATACTTCACAGGCGGCCAGGTTGCCTCGGAGTGGTTGGCCGAAGATCCAAACCATGCGTTGTTGATCAACGACGACCCCAACCAAGAAGGCTATGCGCCTTGTGAAGTTGACGAAGACGCGATCACCGTGTTCACGATGGATTCTCCTTCTGTGCTCACTGCAGGTGGTGACCTCAGCGGTTACCTCTTGCTTGAGCACATGCCGGTGTCTTTGAACAAGCGCTTCCAGCTCGGTGCTGGTGCCAACAACCACAACTGTGAAAACGGATTCGGTGGTTGGTTCAAGTGGGACGGCAGAGTCAATGGTGTCGACATGGACGGATTGTCCGGTGACTTTGTGTGCGATTTGGAGGACTGCCAAGAGCCTTTGGCAGACCCATGCCAAGATGCGACGACCTTCAACATCCGTGCATTCGACAGCGATTGCGGTCGCTTGATTTCTGAGGACTTCACAGTCTCACGCGACGACACGACGCCTCCGACCATCACGGACGGTCCTGCCGACATGATTGTGGAGTGCGACAACGTTCCTGCCATTGCAGGTCCTGACGCAATCTCAGCCTTTGACAACTGTGGCGAAGACGTGACCATCTCTGAGGGCACAGAAACCCGTTTCGACGGTGCGTGCGCGACTGAATACACGTTGCAGCGTCGCTGGACCGTGACCGATTTGTGCGGCAACGAATCCATCCACGAGCAAATCATCCAGGTTCAGGATACCACTGCACCTGCAGTCATGGCTGCCTCTGACGAAACCGTCGAGTGTGATGGCATGGGCAACATGGCGGCATTGAACGCTTGGTTGGACAACTACGGTGGTGCAACGGCCACAGACAACTGTGACGACGCTGCTGGATTGGCGCTCACTTGGAGCAACGATTTCGCAGGCTTGAGCGACGATTGCGGTGCCACAGGTTCAGCCATGGTGACTTTCACTGTGACGGATTGCGCTGGCAACAGCAGCTCTTCTACCGCGACCTTCACCATTCAAGACACTACGGCTCCAGCCATCACGGCGGAGATGAGCATCATGAAGGATTGCGAAGAGTACAGCGCTGAGGATTCTTACGGCTCTTACGCCGAAGATTGTGGCATGGGCTCCTTCACATGGGTTGACGCCCCTGTGAGCGGTGGTTGCATCATGCCAATCGGCGCGTACCTCCGCACGTACACCGCCACAGACGACTGCGGCAACACGAGCACTGCAGAACAAATCATCACCTTGGTGGACGACGTGGCGCCTGTCATCGACATGGAAGCTTCTGACCAAACGGTCGAGTGCGATGGCATGGGCAACATGGACGCGTTGAATGCATGGTTGGACAGCAACGGTGGCGCTTCTGCGACCGACAACTGCAGCAACATCGATTGGACCAGCGATTTCGAAGGGTTGAGCGACGATTGTGGCGCAACTGGATCTGTGACGGTGACCTTCACTGCAACAGACGATTGCGACAACGCAAGCAGCACCACTGCGACCTTCACCATCGAAGACACCACTGCCCCTGACATGACCGCTGCTTCCGACGAAACTGTCGAGTGTGACGGCATGGGCAACATGGATGCCTTGAACGCCTGGTTGGACAACTACGGCGGGGCCACGGCTTCTGACGTGTGCGGAAACGTGACTTGGAGCAGCAACTACGAAGGCTTGAGCGACGATTGCGGCGCGACCGGCTCTGCGACTGTGACGTTCACGGCCACCGATGATTGTGGCAACGCGAGCAGCACCACAGCCACCTTCACCATCGAGGACACCACAAACCCAGACATCACCGCAGCTTCTGACGAAACTGTTGAATGTGACGGCATGGGCAACATGGATGCCTTGAACGGTTGGTTGAACAACAACGGTGGCGCGACTGCATCTGACGTGTGCAGCGGCGTGACTTGGAGCAACGATTTCGAAGGCTTGAGCGACGATTGCGGTGCCACCGGTTCTGCGACTGTGACGTTCACGGCCACGGACGACTGCGGCAACGCGAGCAGCGTTTCAGCCACCTTCACCATCGAAGACACCACGGCTCCTGTGTTCGACGAGTACATCCCAACCACGGTTGTGGAGTGCACGGACGGCGACGGCGATGACCTCAACTACTTGCCTTTGACGGCCCAAGACGATTGCAGTGACGTGACGTACACTGTAGAGTCCATGTGCATGTCAGGAGGTTGCTTGTGGACCATCATGCGCATTTGGACTGCAACCGACGACTGTGGAAACAGCACGACTGTGGAGCAGTACTTGATGTTGTCTGACACGACCGCTCCTGAAGTGACGGCTCCTGCGGACTACACTGTGTCTGCGGACGCCATGGATTGCAGTGCCGACATCTCTGAAGCTGCTGCTGGTTCACCTGAATACAGTGACAACTGCGGAGACACCGACTGCTGGGGTGCGAACAGCTTGACTGTTTCTTACGAGGACGGCGCTTGGGAGTACACTTGCATGGGTGATGACGACAACACCGAAGGAACGCGCACGTTGACACGTACCTGGTACGTTGAAGACCGTTGCGGAAACATCGGTGAAGCGACCCAAACCATCACAGTGACCGACGACACAGCTCCAATGGGATCTGTGGAAGACGATTCAGTGGCATGTGCATCTTACGACGCTGCAACCGAGTACGGTTCACATAGCGAGTCTGACAACTGCGACTCCAACGTGGCAGTGTCTTGGGAGCAAACGGCCATCGTCAATGTGGAAGGCGCGGGTTGCTACCAAGTGGAGCGCACCTACACCTTCACAGACGATTGCGGAAACACATCTCATGCGGTTCAGACCATCACGGTGTTTGACGACGTGGCGCCTGAAATCAACGGTGAGATCGAAGTTGAAATCGAGTGCTCGGCATACCCCGACAACAACATCTACATCACGGCATCTGACGATTGCGGTGAAGTGACGATTGCGTTCATGGACACTGAAGTGTCTGGCGGTTGTGTGCAGCCTGTGGGCATGTACATGCGCATGTACACGGTGACCGACGAGTGCGGCAACGCCTCGACGTTCGAGCAGTTCTTGCGTCTTGTGGACACCACTGCGCCTGAATTGACGATTCCTGCCGATTACACCATTGAGTGCGACCAGGACATCATCTACGACGATGCTTCAGCCACCGACAACTGCGACGGCGACGTGGCCATTGAGTTGGAGACCGAAATCGTGGACGGCGACTGCCCACAGAGCTACCAAATCAAGCGCACGTGGACGGCCACAGACGATTGCGACAACGAGAGCATGGGGACCCAAACCATCACGGTTCAAGACACCACTGCGCCTTCATTCACAAATGAGGCGATGGATTCTACCGTGGAGTGTGACGGTGCGTTGAACTTTGACGAGTTCTCAGCGTGGTTGTTTAACAACGGAGGGGCTTCTGCTGAGGACAATTGTGGTTCAGTGACTTGGGCCAATGACTTTGAGGTCGACACGCTGACGGGTTATCCCGTGGGAGGCGTTTTGGATTGTGGCTTGTTCACAGGTTCTCTTGATGTCACCTTTACCGCTACGGACGATTGTGGAAATGCGAGTACAACCGTCGCAACCTTCACAATCGAGGACACAACCGCTCCAGAATTTACTTCTGTCCCTGCGGACTATACCGCAGAATGCAGCGAGGAGCACCCGCTTGAGGATGCGACCGCCACAGATGTTTGCAGTGGTGTAGAAGTGACGCTTGTTGCCGACACAACGATGGGAGACTGTCCCCAAGCGTACACTGTTGTTCGGACGTTCACTGCCACTGACGAATGCGGAAACAGCAGCGTGGCAATGCAGACCATCACCATTCAAGACACCACTTCACCAGTGATTTCTGGTGACACTGAAGTCATGATTGCATGCGAAGACTACGACGCCACTGTGGCCCATGCTTCTGCGACGGACAACTGTGGTGAAGTGACGTTGACTTGGACTGATTCTGAAGTGAGCGGCGGATGTGTGTTGCCAATCGGTCAGTACGTGCGTGTTTACACGGCGATGGACGAGTGCGGCAACAGCAGCACGTTCGAGCAGATTTTGACCTTGACGGACAACGTTGCTCCAGTGTTTGATTCTGTGCCTGCAGACTACACCATCGAGTGTGACCAAGACATCACCTACGACGACGCCACTGCTTCAGACAACTGTTCTGGTGCTGAGGTGACTGTCGAACAGGAGGTTGTTGAAGGTGATTGCCCACAGAGCTACCAGATTGTGCGCACATTTACTGCGACCGACAACTGCGACAACAGCACGATGGCAACCCAAACCATCACGGTTCAGGACACCACTGCTCCCGAGTTGACGATCCCTGCGGATTACACTGTAGAGTGCAGCGACGACATGCCTATGGAAGCGGCCTCGGCTACTGACAACTGCGGCATGGTGTCCATCTCAGAGGTGCAAACCATCACTGCAGGAAACTGCACGGGCAATTACACCGTCACGCGTGCCTTCACGGCCACGGATGAATGTGGCAACACGACGTCTGCCACGCAAACCATCACTGTCCAAGACACGACTGCACCTGAATTCACTTCAGTGCCAGCCGACTACACGGTGGAATGCAGCGACGACATGCCGATGGACGACGCCATGGCGTCAGACAACTGTGGCGAAGTGACCATTACTGTGGAAGCCGTGACAACTGCCGGTGACTGCGCGGGCAACTACACCATCACGCGTACGTTCACCGCAACGGACGACTGTGGCAACAACAGCATGGCGACCCAGACCATCACGGTCCAGGACACCACTGCTCCTGAGTTGACCATTCCTGCAGACTACATTGCCGAGTGTGACGAAGAACTCGTTTTGGACGACGCTTCGGCCACGGACAACTGCGGGACTGTGGAAATCACATTGGAAGAAGTCACTGTAGAAACAGAGTGTGCTCAAGCGTACAGCATCGAGCGTACGTTCACTGCGACTGACGACTGCGGCAACAGCAGCAGCGCGACCCAAATCATCACGGTTCAGGACACCACTGCACCAATGATCACCGACGCCGGTGGTTTGATGAATGGCGAAGTGGTTGAAGTGTGCTGTGAATCTCTCGAGGGTGGTGTCACCATCCCAGCAGCGATCACGTTGAGCATCATGGACAACTGTGATGAAGATGCTTCTGTCGCTTACAGCGAAGAGTGCATCGGCGGCAACTGCCCCACGGAAACTGTGGAGAGCTGGTGCGACGTGTTGAACCCTGCGGTCATGCCTGACGGCCAGACTTGCGACAACTACGACGTCCACAGCTTGCGCTTGTTCAACTTTGCAGGTTCTGAGTTCTACACCACCGTGGAAGGTCGTGTGGCCAACCACTACGACGGAACGAAGACGTACACTGTGACTGTGGTGTCTGCAGACGATGCGAACGCCGGTTGGGACATCGAATTGAGCTACGGCCAGTTCATGACCTGGCAGGAGTGGATCGATCAGCCAGGTGCTCAGAGCTACAAGTCAGATTGTGGTTTGGGTGACCACACCACTTGGATGTACACCATGCTCGAAAGCGGTTCTGCTGAGGGCTGGGGCAACTACGCTGGTTCTAGCTTGACGTTCTCTCACCAGCCTGCTTCTGGTTACTTCGGTTTCCAGCTCGGCGAAGGAGCGAACAACAAGAACGACAACTACGGCTTCAGCCAGTGGATGTACTACACAGGTACGTTCATGGGCGACGCGGTCAGCGGCTCGGGTGACATCTTCGGTGACCTCGATTGCTGCTTGCCATACGACCTCGAGCGCAGCTACGTGGCTTCGGATTGCGCAGGCAACGAAACATCATTTGACTACACGGTTCGCTTGACCGGTGAAGATTGTGCGGAAGGCAACGATGGCGACATCAGCGACGAACAAGAAGACGCCGTGTTGACTGCAGGCAAGAACCCAATCAAGGTATTGAGCTTGCAGCCTAACCCAACTTCCGACATGTCGACGTTGGTGTTGAGCACCGACGAGGAGATGATCAAGGTTCGCGTCACTGTGACCACCATGAGTGGTGCAGAAGTCATGACCGTCTTCAACGGCAACTTGGTGAACTCATGGCCCACGAACGTGGAGATTCCAGTCAACAACTTGGAGTCTGGCATGTACCAGGTCCGTGCCCAGTTCAAGCAATACGTGACTACGAAGAAGTTGTTGGTGACGAACTAAGTCACATCACAACACTGACTGCGGAAAGCCGCCCTTCGGGGCGGCTTTCTTTTTGCATTCAAGCATGGACGCCATGAGAACCTGACGGGTGAGGTCCACGGCTGCATGGTTGCCTGGAAAGGGACCTCTGCGACGCTTCAAAGCTTGATGAGAGGAAAGGCTACGGACGGAGAAATCACAGAGGCTGTTGAATGGAACATGGGGGTAAAGTTGAAGCACCCATGAACTTGTGGGCTTGATTTCCGCCTTGTTTTGTTTCGCGCGACTCGCAGATCAGCCGTTGCGCTCGCGCACCTTCTTGTAGAGGCGGACGGCAAACGTCAGTGCGACGGCCACGCCCAGGATGCCGCCGACGCCGCCAAGCCACGACAAGGTGTCCTTGTACACCACGAGGAAGACCGAGGCAATGAGAATGATGGTGGGCACCTCGTTGAGGAGTCGGTACGTGGTGGACGACCACGGGGCATCCGCGTGGCGCAACGTAGCCCAAATGCGGTGCCCGGTCGCTTGGTACACGAGGAGCAGCGCCACAAATCCCAGCTTGACGTGAAGCCACGGCTGCGCGAGGTAGCCTGGGATGTGGTAGAGCATGCCGACGCCAAAGGTGATGGCGAGGATCGAAGACGGCCAGGTGATGGCAAACCAGAGCCGACTTTCCATGATGCGGAACTGGGCGATGAGGGCATCGCGGACGGGGCCGGGGGTTTGGTCTTGCGCCTCGCGGTGATAGACAAACAACCGGAACATGTAGAAGAGGCCCGCGAACCACGTCACGACGAAGATGATGTGCAGGGCCTTGAGGAGGGTGTACGACATTTGCGGTGCATTGCGATGCATGAAGCATCTGCAGGACAAACATCGCCCACATGACTCAAGTTCGCCATCCCCAAGATACATTCAGTTCCACGGTACACATTGTGTTGCCCAACGACACGAACACGCTCGGCAATTTGATGGGCGGAAATTTGCTGTATTGGATGGACATTGCGGCGGCCGTGAGCGCCAACCGCCACTGCAGGCGCGTGGTGGTGACGGCTGCGGTCAACAACGTGTCTTTTGACCGGCCCATCAAGCTGGGAGATGTGGTCATCATCGAATCTCAGGTCACCCGGGCGTTCAATTCGTCCATGGAGGTTTATCTCGAAGTGTTTGTGGAGAATGCCACGACAGGCGAGCGCAGCCGCTGCAACGAGGCATACTACACGTTTGTGGCCGTGGACCAATTGGGCGGGCCGATTGCGGTTCCCGCCATTGAACCCCAATCTGACCGAGAGCGCGCCCGCTTTGATGGCGCCTTGCGTCGACGTCAGCTGCGGTTGATTTTGGCTGGGAAGTTGAAGCCGGAGGACGCGACTGAGTTGAAGGCGCTCTTCGACTGACGCACAGACGTCACGCGAGCACGCGCTCGAGCCATGACGTGATTTCTGCAGGGTCGATTTGCTGTCCGCACCGGTCGGGGTGAAAGGGATCGTCAGAACGGGTGTGCTTGCACGTGGCGCCGTGCTTGGAACAAGGCTTGTGTGATGCTGAGACATCGGGCATCACGTCGATGCTGTCAGGATGGGGGCGCCATCCGGAAAGGCCGAGAGAAGGACGGGTGCATCCCCACACGGCTGCGGTGGGTCGGCCTGTCGCTGCTGCCAAGTGCATGGTCACCGTGTCACCGGTAAGCACGGCTCGGGCGCATGAGATGGCGTGGGTGGTTTGGGCCAAATCCCAATCTCCCGCCACCGCTCGGGCGTGCGGATGCTGGGCCGCGAGTCCTGCCGTCCGGGCGCGTTCGGCTTCTCCGCCCACAAGCACAACACGGACATGCCGGGAGGCTTGCAACGCGGCCTCGACCACGGCGTTTGAAAGGTGTTTGCCGGGATGGGAGGATCCCAAGCCGATCACAAGGTCTGCAGGCGGTCGGTCGTCCGTGGCCTCGCTGGGTCGCAGTGCGCCCCAAGCTTCAGGTCCCCACGATTCGGTCCGAGGCGGGGTGATTCCAAAGGGGCGAAGCACCTCCAAGCAACGGTCGACGAAGGACGGTACGGGGGCGCTCCGCCATCCGCGGATCAGGCGCCAACGGTTCCATGCCTGTTTGTCGACGGCAAAGGTGAGGACGTCCAAACTGCGGGCCAAAGACCGGGATCGCACCGTGCCGTGCAGGTCCAGCAGGTAGTCGAATTCCCGTTCGCGTAACGTGTTCAGCACTTCCCCGGTTCCTCGTTCCACGGTGTGCACCACATCGATTCCTGAAAGCAATTCGGCGGCTTGCCGGCATCGGGCCATGCACACGAAGTCCACCACGGCATCCTTGCCGTACGTTGCACGCAGCGCAGTCACCACAGGCTGCATCATCACGATGTCGCCGAGGGCACTGAATCGGGCAATGAGAATCCGCGGCGCGCGCGGGGTGGAGTTGAATTGGGCAGCCACGTATCAAAGGTAGCCCTCCACCTATCTTCGCAGCGTCATGTTTTTGGTCGACACCCACACCCATTTGTACCAGCCCGCGTTTGACGGGGATCGCGATGAAGCCATGGCGCGATGTGCCGAAGCAGGGGTGGATTTGCTGTTGTTGCCCAACATCGACGTGGAAAGCATCCCGCGCGTTCAGGACATGATGATCCGGTGGCCCAACTGTTGCCGGGGCATGATGGGCCTTCATCCTTGCCATGTGCAAAAGGGGTGGGAGGCCGAGCTCCAAACGATTGAGGCCGCCTTGAATGCCCCCATGCCGGGTTCGCCGTGGGTTGCGGTGGGTGAAATCGGCTTGGACTTGCACTGGGACACCTCCACGTTGGACATTCAGCGTGAGGCGCTTCGGATTCAATTGGACTGGGCCAAAAAGCGTCGCCTCCCCGTCGTCATCCACGTGCGAAAGGCGTTCGACGAGCTGTTTGAAGTGCTTGATTCCGAGATGGACGACCGATTGACTGGCGTGATGCATTGTTTTACCGGCGTGCTCGAGGAGGCCAATCGCGCCCTTTCGTACCCTGGCTGGATGCTGGGCATCGGTGGGGTGTCCACCTACAAGAATGGCGGACTGGACAAGGTGCTTCCGCACGTGCCGCTTGAACGGATCGTGTTGGAGACCGACAGTCCCTACCTCTCGCCTGTGCCTCACCGGGGCAAGCGAAACGAATCGAGCTACACTGCCCTCGTGGCGCAGCGTGTTGCGGAGTTGACCGGTGTTTCTGTGGAAGAGGTGGCGCGTGTGACGACCGAAAATGCAGTGAGGTTGTTTCATTTGGACGTCCCCGAGACATGACACAACTGCACGACATGAAGTCCATCCTCGTCATCTACACAGGCGGCACGGTGGGCATGGTACGAGACAAAGTCAGTGGGGCTCTGGTGCCCTTGGACTTCAGCCAAGTGTCCAAGCACGTTCCTGAACTGGACCATGCGGGCATTCGCGTGGAAGCGGTGTCGTTTGACACGCCCATCGACAGCAGCGACGTGGCGCCGAGGCATTGGCGCGGCATTGCGTCGACGGTCATGGAATGCATGGACCGCTTTGACGGCTTTGTGGTGCTCCACGGCACGGACACCATGGCGTACACCGCCTCGGCCTTGAGCTTCATGCTCGAAGGTCTGCGGAAGCCTGTGATCTTGACCGGATCCCAATTGCCGATTGGCATCCCACGCACGGATGGGCGGGAAAACCTGCTCAGTGCATTGATGCTCGCTGCGGACATGACCGACGGCGAGCCGACCATCCAAGAAGTGGCCGTCTACTTTGGCAACCACCTGTTTCGCGGAAACCGAACCCACAAGGAAAGCGCCCAAAGTTTGCAGGCACTCATCAGCCCCAACCACCCACCGCTGGTGGAGGCAGGGGTGGAATTCCAAATCCACCATCCGTCGCTTTGGCGCCCAGCTCCTCGAATGCAAAAGCCCCTCATGCACCCGGGCATGCGCACTGAAGTGGCCTGGGTCCCTCTTTTTCCAGGCATGCCCATGGAGGGCCTGCGCCGAACCTTGGAGTGGGAGGATTTGAGGGGCGTGGTGCTCGCGACGTTTGGCAGCGGCAACGCCCCCACGTCCCAAGTGCTGCGCGACCTGCTGAGGGAGGCACGCGACCGGGGGGTGACGATGGTGAATGTGACTCAATGCGGTCAAGGAGGGGTGCATCCGGAGTTGTACGCCACAAGTCACATGCTCGCAGGATGCGGGGTCATCCCGGGCCGAGACATGACCACGGAGGCTGCGTTGACCAAGCTCATGCACGTCTTGGCCCAAACCGACGATCCCGAGCGTATCCGAGAGTTGATGACCTCCAATCTTCGGGGAGAACTTACCCCACATCGGTCCGTGCCAACGCAGGGTCACGGGCCTGCAGGATCGGCCGGTTTGGATGGGGCGTGAGGCTCCTGACTCGGAAAGTCACCTTCTTTTTTGCCTCTCTCTGCGACATCGGCACATTTCTTTTGCGGGAGTCGTGGATTCTTGGGTAATTTGCGGCGCCCAAGTGCGCGCGGTTCATGGCATGGCTTTTGGACTGACGCATGAAGGTTCACATTCCCAACGGGGAATGGAGAGGTGGCCGAGCGGCTTAAGGCGCACGCCTGGAAAGCGTGTTGGGGGCAACCCCTCCAGGGTTCGAATCCCTGTCTCTCCGCAACAATTATT
>MDSV01022475.1_pt1 | contig 11230 bp, 13 predicted proteins | sample 810851 | NCBI WGS metagenome assembly MDSV01 (sample SAMN05326640, study PRJNA326480) | marine metagenome | isolation source: seawater | place: Atlantic Ocean: North East | collected 2012 | reverse complement strand
TATCTTCCTATAAATCCACCACCACCTAAAATTGTGCAAATTTGATTTTTCATGGTATTTAAAACACTTATATATGAAAATTATTAAGTTAAAAGAGGACATAACTTCAGAAATAGCAAATTCCTTTAAAAATAGCATTGCAATAGACACTGAAGCAACTGGCCTGCAAATTCCTGAAAGAGATAAATTAAGTTTAATTCAAATTTGTGATGAAAATGAAAATACTTTTATAATTCAACCAAACAAAGAAAGTTATAAAGCACCTAACTTAGTTTCAGTTTTAGAGAATGATAAAATATTGAAAATTGGTCACTTCTTAAGGTTTGACAAAAATGCGTTGGAGTTTTTTCTTAAATGTAAAATCAAAAATATCTTTGATACTAAAATTGCATCTAAAATAGTAAGAACTTATACAGATAGTCATGGTCTAAAAAATCTCGTTCAAGAGTTTTGTGGTAAATCCCTCGACAAGAGGCAAGGAAGTAGTGACTGGAATAAAGATATTAATGAATTGTCAGAAAAACAATTAGAATATGCAGCTAATGATGTTATTTATTTACATAAGATTAAGAAAGAGTTAGAGAAAATGTTAATTCGTGAAGACAGGATGAAAATATTTAAAGAGTGTTTAGTTTTTTTAGACACAAGGGTTGCTCTAGATCAAAGTGGATTTAAGTTTGATATATTTGAACATTAATGAAAAACAAAAATTATATATCTTTAGCAAATAAAGCTGCGAGCATTCAAATTCAGGAATTAAAAAAAATTAAAAAAGTATTTAACAATTCATTTGTTCGGGCTGTAGATTTAATTTTAAATTGCAAGGGAAAAGTTATTTTTGCTGGTGTTGGGAAGTCAGGTCTAATTGCTAGAAAAATTTCAGCAACTTTCTCTAGTGTAGGTATTCCAAGTTTTTTTTGTCATCCTTCAGAGGCCTTGCATGGGGACATGGGCCAAATAGAAAAAAAGGACATACTTGTTGTGTTCTCTTATTCTGGCAATACACCCGAGCTTACAAACATGCTTAGGTATGCCAATAGGTATAGAATTAAAATCATTGGCATTGCATCTAAACAAGATAGTATTTTATTAAAAGCCAGTGATATTAAACTGCTTCTGCCCAAAGTTAAAGAAGCTGATGTAACTGGTATGGTTCCTACATCAAGTACTACTATTTCACTAATTCTAGGTGATTGTTTAGCTACTACAGTTATGTATCAAAAAAAATTTTCAAAAGAAAAATTTAAGATTTATCATCCGGGCGGAAATATTGGAAAATCTCTTTTATTGGCTAAAGATATCATGATTAAGGATAAAAAAATGCCAGTTATAAATTTTAATAAAACTCTTAGGGAGGCTTTAAAAATCATCAATCAAAAAAAACTTGGTATGGTTGTGCTTTTAAAAAAGAGAAATATTTATGGAATTGTAACTGATGGTGATCTTAGAAGAGAATTAAAAAATTATAATAAAAAAGATTTACATAACTTTATGACTGCAAGGCCGTATATTGTAAATGAAAATATGCCCGCATCTAAAGCTCTTGCAATAATGAGCGAAAAAAAAATTACTAGTCTATTAGTAGTATCTGATAAAGATTATAAAAAAAATAAGCAAAAGCTTAAAGGAATAATACATATCCACGTTCTTCTTAAAAATGGAATACAATGACAAGTAGAAAAAAAAAGCTTTTATTAATTCAATTAACTCTTTTTATACTTGGTTTGATTATAATAATTTATACTTACAATAGTAAAAAAATAGATAATGAAAATGTTTATTTATATGAAAATCAAAAAAAAATTATTGATGAGCTTACTAATCAAACAGACGATTCTTTAGATGTTTTTTATAATATAAAATATTCGGGAATAGATTTAGCTGGTAATAGATATATTCTAAAATCGAAAGAGGCAACAAACAGCAATGTAGGCCCAGAGATAGTTAATATGAAATTTGTTGAAGTAACTTTTTATTTCAAAGACGATACTATTTTAAAAGTCTTTTCAGATAGTGGAACTTATAACAATAAAACTTTAGATATGGATTTTGAAAAAAACGTTAGAGCTTTCTATGAAGAAAGCAAGCTTGCTGCAAATAAAGCCAGTTATTCGAATGTAAATGGTTATTTAACAATTTCAGAGGATGTAATTGTGTCTGATAAAAGAGGTTCCATAATTGCAGATAAACTTTTATTTGATATAAAAAAACAAAATCTGAACATAATATCTTTTAATGACAGTAAAATAAATGCTAAGATAAATATCAAATGAAAAAAGGTTTTAGAATTTTAAAATTTAAAAAAGATAAGGCTATTTTTGAGGTTAAAGATGTAAGTAAATCTTTTGATGGTAGACCTATATTAAAAAAATTATCTCTCAATGTTTTTCCAGGTGAGTGTGTTGGTATACTTGGGCCAAATGGTTGCGGTAAGACAACTTTATTTTCTTTATGCATAGGTGAACAGAATGTTGAAGGGGGTAAAATTTATCTAAATAAGAAGTCAATAGAACAAATTCCAATTCATCTCAGATCAAAAGAGGGGCTAGGTTATCTGCCTCAACAAAGAAGCGTGTTTGATATGAGTGTTTATGATAATATAATCGGAATAGCTCAAATTTCCGTAAGGGGCGCAGAAAATCAAAAAGAAATAACTGAAAAACTATTAGATGAATTCAATTTGCAACATTTAAGATCACTTAATGCATCTGTGTTGTCAGGAGGAGAAATTAGAAGACTTATGATGGCGCGAGTAATGATTAATAAACCAAAAATAGTTTTATTAGACGAACCATTAGCAGCTTTAGATCCAATTGTAATACAAGATATTCAAAAGTATATACTGAAAATTCAATCGAGTGGAACAGCCATACTTGTTACAGACCACAATGTAAAGAACCTGTTTGATATAACAGATCGAAGCTACGTTCTTGGCGAACAAACGGTAATTGCAGAAGGAACATCTAGAGAGCTTCTTAAATCTTCCAGAGCTGTAAAATATTATTTTGGATCTCAATTTTCTTAAAATAAATAAATGCTCCAAAAAAAATTTAACTTATTTTTAAAAGATAAAATAAATGATTATAATAAAGTTATTGTGGTTGACCCAGACAAGTCTATTTCGATTAGAAGTTTTTTAATTGGAGCTTTAAGTGAAAACATTTCTAATGTTAAAAATGTTTTGGAGTCTCATGATGTTTTGTCAACGATTCATTGTCTAAAAAAATTAGGCGCTAATATAAAGAAAATCAAACCAAAAAATTATTTAATAAAAGGTAAAGGGATAGGTTCTCTTTATGCTAGGAAAAATACTTTTTTGAACTTCGGGAATTCTGGGACACTAGCAAGACTTCTTATAGGTATTCTCTCCACTACGCCAAATATAAAAATAAAGGTGGGGGGCGACGCATCACTTAATAAGAGAAGTATGAAAAAATTAATTAATTTAATGTCTGAATTTGGTGCAACTTTTTTACCAAAAAATAGATACAATTTTCCATTAAGCTTAATTTCATCAAAAATGCCAATAGCTATCAAATATAAAGCCGGTGTTTCTGCACAACTTAAAAGTGCGGTAATTTTTGCAGCTTTAAACTCTTATGGTTGTACAAAAATTACTGAATATGAAAAAAGTAGAGATCACACTGAGAGAATGCTTTTAAACAACAAACAGGTAATCAATATTAAATCTGGAACCAAAAAAATAATATCTGTCCATGGAAAAAAGATATTAAGTCCTATCAACATTAATGTACCAAACGATCCTTCTTCTGCTGCTTTTTTTACAGCCCTAACATTACTAAAAAAAAATTCTTCAATTAAGATAAAAAACGTTGGTCTTAATCCAACAAGGATTGGTTTTTACCAACTTTTAAAAAATCATGGGGCAAAAATTAAATTTGAAAATATAAATAAAAGAAATAATGAATTAAGAGCAGATATTTTTGTTAAAAGTTGCAACCTAAAACCAATTAAAGCCTCTAAAAATTTCTATGTTAATTCAACAGATGAATACCCCATATTATTTGTAATTGCATCTTTGACAAAAGGAATTTCAATTTTTAATGGAATAAATGATCTGGCTAATAAAGAAAGCAATAGAATAATTGAGATGCAAAAAGTTTTAAAACAAATTGGTGTAAAAACTATCGCTTCAAGCAATAGAATTAAAATTTTTGGGTCTGATAATTTTAATTTATGCAAAAAGAAAGTCTTTGTTCCTAATTTGGGTGACCATCGTATCTGTATGTCAACTTTCATCTTGGCAATATTAACTGGTGCAAAAACTAAGATTAATAATTTTGAAACAGTATTCACATCATCACCCTCTTTTTTAAAAATTATGAAAAAATTAGGAGCAAGATTTGAAATCAAAAATTAGATCAATACAAATATCCTGTGACGGTGGTGCTGCAACTGGAAAATCAACTGGTGCAAAAATGATATCTAAGAAATATAATCTTAAGTTTTTGTCGTCAGGCTTATTATATAGATATGCTACATTTTTAATCATAAAAAATAAACCTAAAGACAAAATTAAATTTTTAAAAGCAAAATTTAAGAATTTAAATTATAAAAGATTAAATAAAATAAATTTACACTCTCCAGAAATATCTAAGCTAAGCGCCAAAATTGCTAAGATTGCTAAGATCAGATTAATTTTAAAGAAATATCAAATTCTTTTTTCTAAGAAAAATAAAAATTGTTGTATAGAAGGTAGAGATATTTCAACGAAAATACTTCCCCGATCAGATGTTAAATTCTATTTTATGTGTAATTTAAACACGGCAGCAAAAAGAAGGTACAAAGAACTTAAGAAAATTAATTCTAACATCCGACTTGTTGAAGTTAAAAAAGCCCTTAGAACAAGAAATATATCAGATAAGAACAGAAAAAACTCCCCTTTACTTAAACATAGAGATTCGATAGAAATCGACACCGGAAAATTAAATAAATTAGCGATGGTTAAAAAAATGTCTAAATATATAGAAAGAGCTATAAATAAAAAAAATGGCAACTGAAATAGAAGTCAAAAATAATAATAAATCTCTCCAGGAATTTCAAAATCTTTTAGATCAAGACTTCAAAGATAGACAGGTTAAAGAAAACATAATTATTAAAGGTATAGTGACCGAAATAACTAAAAATTTTGTTGTAGTTGATTGTAAATTAAAAATGGAGGGTATGATCCCAATTGAAGAATTTAAAAATGATGATGAGTTTTCAAGCTTAAAAATTGGATCAAAAATTGATGTTTTTTTAGAACGTATAGAGAGTTTTAAAGGTGAGATAATAATTTCTAGAGACAAAGCAAGAAAAATGAAGGCTTGGAAAAAAATGGAAAAAGTTTTTGAGTCTCAAGAAGAAATGACGGGTTATATTACTGGTAAAGTCAAAGGTGGTTTCATTACAACTGTTGAAGGCTTGCCTTGCTTTATGCCTTCATCGCAAATTGATGTAAGGCCTATTAAAAAAGTTGATCACCTAATGAATACTCCTGTCAAAGTAATTGCTACAAGAATAGATAAAAATAGAGGTAATGTGTGTGTTTCAAGAAGAGCCGTACTAGAGAAAAGTAAAAATGCTGAAGTGACTGAGGCTCTAAAGAACATTAAAGAGGGTGATATTGTTGATAATGCAATAGTTAAGGCAACAACAGATTGGGGTATCTTTTTAGATATCAATGGGGTTGATGCTCTTTTACACGTTTCAGATCTAAGTCATGGAAGAGTAAAAAAACCAGCTGACCTTGTAACAATTGGTCAAAAATTAAAAGTAAAGATTACTAAGATTGACGAAAAAACCAATCGTGTTTCAGCCTCTGTAAAAGCACTGACTGAGGATCCATTTGAAAATTTAGAGAAGAAATACAAAATTGGAAAAACTTATGAAGGGGTAGTTACGAAGATAATGGACTATGGATGCTTTGTAAAAATTGAGGATGGTGTAGAGGGTCTTATACACAACTCAGAACTTGATTGGACAAACAGAAACATCTCACCAAATAAAGTTTTATCTGTATCTCAGAATATAAAATTTAAAATCGTAAACATCGATAAAGATGCCAAGAGGATTTCACTTTCTTACAAAGCCACACTTGAAAATCCTTGGGATAAAATAAAAGATCAAATTGGTAAAGAGCAAAAAATTAAAATCACTAATGTTACAGATAAAGCAATTTTTGGTGAATTGATAGAGTCTAAACTTGCTGGAATGCTACATTATAAAGAAATATCATATAAAGAAAATATAGAAGATTTAAAAAAATTTAAAAAGAACGATACTTTAAATATTAAAATTATTGAAATTAAAGACGATAAAATAAGGTTTTCTAAAAGAGCTCTAGAAAAAGATCCTCTTGATTGGTTTAGCAATAACAATAAAAAAGTTGGAGATATAATAACAACAAGAATTCATGAAGTTTTGAAAACAGGTGTTAAAGTTTCAGTTGATAAAGAAAAAGAATTAATTTTCACTATTAAAAAAAATGATCTAGCAAAAGATATGGCGGCTGCTAGACCTGAAGTATTTTCACCAGGTAACGCACTAGATGCAAAAATCACGGAATTAGATATTCCAAATAGGAAAATTAAATTAAGCGTTAAAGCTGCTCAAATTGATGAAGAAAAATCACTTATTGCTAAATTCGGAGAGGGGGCAACAAAGTCGGGTGCAACCTTGAAAGGAATTTTTGAAAAAGCAATGGGTAAAAAGGATAAAAAAGAAAAGTAATTGTCATTACCTAAGCTCATTAATCAGCTAAAAAAAAAACACCCAAAACTAACAAGATCGCAAATTTCTACTATAATTGATATATTTGTTGGTAGTATTACAAATGCTTTAGAGCAAAAAAGAAATGTGGAAATAAGATCATTTGGAAGGCTTTATCTTAAGATGTTTAAAGAAAATTTTAATGCCCGTAATCCCAACACAAATGAATTAATATATAAACCAGAACGTGTTAGACTTAAATTTAAAGCATCAAAAACTTTGAAAAAAATAATTAACCAATGAAAAAAAAAATATTTATAGCTTGCGATACTACAAATCTAGTTAAAGTTAAAAAAATTATTAAACAATCAAAAACAGATAAAATTATAATTGGTTACAAATTTGGTTTAGAATTTATGAATTCTAGTAAAGGCAGGCAATTTGTTTCTAAATTAAAAAATAGAGTAATTTTTGTTGATTTAAAATTAAATGATACAGTAAATACAATGATATCTACTGTTAAAGCGCTAAAAGATTTAAAAATAAACTATCTTACAGTTCATATTTCTTCTGGCTTATCAGCTTTAAAAGCTGTAAAAAAAATTGCAGGATCTATGAAAATAGTCGGTGTTACAACCTTAACTTCATTAAACGACAAAGATTTGAAATTAATTGGATACAATAAGTCTGTAAAACATTTGGTGACTCATCAAGCTAAGCTTGCAAAAAAAGCAGCTTTAGATGCATTGGTTTGCAGTCCATACGAAGTAAATGCCGTAAGAAAAATTTTTAAAAAAGAAATAATTACTCCTGGCATTCAAATAGGAAAGAGAAATTATGATCAAAAACGCTCTATGGAAGCTAGAGAAGTTAAATCTGATTGGCTTGTTATTGGAAGGGCCATTACTCGTGGAAATATAAAAAAAAATATTTTAAATCTTGCAGAAGAATTAAGATAATGAAAATAAAGATTTGCGGCTTGAATCCAATTAGAGATGTACAATTATGTTTAGATCTTAAAGTAGATTATTTAGGTTTTGTTTTTTATAACAAATCTCCACGAAATATAAATATACCAGATATAAAAAAACTTTCCGAATATGATAAAAAAGACTCATCTTTTGTAGCTGTCACAGTGAATCCTAGTAATGAATTCATTGAAAAAAATTTGGTAGGTAACTTTGATTTTATTCAACTTCATGGGTCAGAGACTAATGAAAGAGTTAATGAGATAAAAAATATGGGATTTAAAATCATAAAGGCTATAAAAGTAAAAGAGGAAAGCGATATTGATAAGTATAAACAGTTTGATAACTCTAATATAATTTTGTTTGATACGCCCGGCATGGAAAAATCTTTAAAATTTCCCAAAAATCTTATTTCAAAACTCCCTTTGGGCAATCAATATGCGCTGGCTGGCTCAATTTCAGAGGATAATTTAGAAAATATTTATAAATTTGGGGTTAACTTTTTTGATTTATCGTCTAGCTTAGAATCCCAATTAGGTTACAAAGATCACCTTAAAATCAAAAGTTTTATTAATAAAATAAATGAACTTAAAAATTAAAAAAAATAAACCGCTTATTGACCAGCATGATAAAAACTTTATGTATGGTGGTAAGTTTGGAGGAAACTTTATACCGGAGACACTGAAAAAACCTATTGATGATTTAACAAAATTATTTGCGAAATTAAGGAAGGATAAAAAATTTCTTAAAGAGAGAGATCATTACTTCAAAAATTATGTGGGCGCGCCAACACCGTTTATAAAATTAGAAAATTTAACAGATCATCTTAAAGGAGCTCAAATTTATGCAAAAGTGGTTTCTGAGGCTAATGGCGGAGCTCATAAAATTTATAATGCTACAGTTCACTGCTTAATAGCAAAAAGAGCAGGGAAAAAATATGTTATTGGCGATACAGGTGCTGGCTACACAGGCAAGATGTTGTCAATGGCAGCGAAGAAATTTGGCCTAAAGTGTAAAATTTTTATGGGAGCTAAGGATATTAAAAGACAAAGACCTAACGTTGAGGCTATGAAAAAGAATGGAGCAGAAATAGTTGCTGTTACTACTGGAAGTCAAACTCTCGTAGATGCTGTCAGTGAATGTATGAGATACTGGGTTTCAAATTGTGACCGAGCTCATCTTTGTGTCGGATCCACTGTAGGACCTAACATTTTCATAAAAATTTGTGCTTGGAGTACTGCGCAAATTTCTAGAGAATTAATTAAACAAGTGAAAGAGGAGTTTGGAAAAATTCCCAATAAATTAAAATTAATTAATTGCGTTGGAGGTGGAAGCTCTGCTGCAGGATTCTGGAATGAGTTTATGGATACTAATGCTCAATTCATCGGAGTAGAAGCTGGAGGTCCAAAAAATAGTAAACTTCATGCAGCGCCATTAACCAATGGATCTAAAATTGGTATACTTCATGGAGCAGCTCAATATGTTATACAAGACAAGGAAGGTCAGATAGGATCAACCGAGTCAATTTCCGCCGGACTTGATTATCCGGGGATTTCACCTTTGCATTGTTTTTTAAAAGATACAAAAAGAGCCAGATACACTTCAGCAAGTGACGAAGAGGCTCTTAAAGCTTATCAATTGGTTTCAAAACTTGAAAATATTTCTCCTTCACTTGAGCCATCACATGCTTTTGCTGAAGCGATAAAACTTGCGCCTAAATTAAATTCGTCTGAAGTCATAATTGTAAACTCTTGTGGAGATAGCATTAAAGACAAAGATATCATCAAACAAAAATTAGGGGCATACAAAAGATGAAATCTAAAATAGCTGTAGTTTTTGATAAATGTAAAAAACAAAAAAGACCAGCATTGATTACATATACAGTTGCTGGAGATAATACTAAAAAAAATTCTCTCAATATTCTTAACAAAATATCAAAACATGCAGATATTTTGGAACTAGGCTTTGCACACAACACTCCCATAGCTGACGGCGGTCAAATACAAGGTAGTTCGCACCGGGCTCTAAAAAATGGAATAAAACTAAAGGACGTTTTTTATATTGTAAAAGAATTCAAAAAAATCAATCCAGATAAACCAATTATTTTAATGGGTTATTTCAATTTAATTTATCAGAACGGTGAAAATAATTTTATAAAAAGTTGTAAATTATCAGGAGTTGATGGTTTAATTGTTGTCGATCTTCCATATCCTGAAAATAAAATTTTTGCAGATAAGTGTAAGAAAAAATCAATAAATTTTATACAACTTTTATCTCCTACTACATCAAAAGATAGGATGAAAAAAATCATTAAAGACTCACATGATATGATCTACTACATATCAATGCTTTCAACTACTGGCGGAAAGTTAAAAGTTTCACCTAAGAAAATTCTTCAAAACTACAATGCTATAAAAAGAATCAACCCAAATAAGAATTTAGTTATAGGGTTTGGTATAACAAATAAGACCATATCTTCTTTAAAATCTGCTAATGGCCTAGTAGTAGGCAGTATGCTTTGTAAAATAATAACGAATTCACTCAAAATGGGACAAAATCCTGTCACAAAGTTAGATAAAGTTGTGTACAATCTTAAAAAGAAAATAATATGAACTGGATATCAAAATTTATTAAACCAAAAATAAAATCTCTTTTTGAGAAAAAATCCTCAAAAACAGATGATAATCTATGGACACCATGCGGATGCAAAAACTTAATATATAAAGAAGATTTAGATGCTAATCTAAAGGTCTGTCCAAAGTGCGGGGCACATCATAAACTAACTTGCTTAGAACGATTTAAAACTTTTTTTGATAACAAAGAATTTGAATTAATAGAAACACCTTCACCTATAGACGATCCTTTAAACTTTGAAGATAAAAAAAAATATACTGATCGATTAAAAGCAGCTCGTAAACTTACTGGTCAAGATGATGCGATTTTAATTGCAAAGGGAAAAATTCAAAATATTAATATGGTAGTTGGCGCACAAGATTTTAGATTTATTGGTGGATCATTTGGTGCTGCGTCGGGGGAAGCTTTTATAGCTGGCGCTCAATATGCAATCGAAAATAAAATGCCATATATCTTCTTTAGCTGTTCTGGCGGCCAACGTATGATGGAGTCATCAATAGCATTAATGCAAATGTCACGAACTGCTCTAGCAGTACATGAATTAAAGAAAAAAAATATTCCCTTCATCGTAGTAATCACAAATCCAACAACCGGTGGTGTAACGGCATCTTGGGCAATGTTAGGGGATATAATTTTAGCTGAAAAAGGAAGTGTTTGCGGTTTTGCAGGAAAAAGGGTTATCCAAGATACTGTAAGAGAAACTCTCCCGGACGAATTTCAAACGGCAGAATATGTAAAAGACCACGGATTTATAGACTTAGTAATAGAAAGAAAATATCTTAATTCTACTGTTGGAACGTTGCTAAATGTTCTATTGAAAAAAACAGAGGCTCAAGCTAAACAAGATTCGAATGTCACAGTCGATAAGTCTCTACAAGCAGTTAGCTAATCACAAGCTCTTCAACAAGACCATAAAT
>MDSV01003321.1_pt1 | contig 11230 bp, 7 predicted proteins | sample 810851 | NCBI WGS metagenome assembly MDSV01 (sample SAMN05326640, study PRJNA326480) | marine metagenome | isolation source: seawater | place: Atlantic Ocean: North East | collected 2012 | reverse complement strand
CTTTTGATTTTTTCATTATCAAATTTAAAATAATCACTCAAATTATTTAATTCTTCAAAATTTCCCTCTTGTTTAATTTCACCTTTTTCAATAATAATTATATTATCACAATCCTTAACTGAATTTAAACGATGCGTAATCAAAATCATTGTTCTATCTTTTCTCAATTTTTTTATTTCTTCTATAACTAATTGCTCTGTATGAACATCAAGTGCATTAGTTGCTTCATCCATTACTAAAACTTTTGGATCATGATATAGAGCTCTGGCAATTCCTAAACGTTGTCGTTGTCCTCCTGATAATCTTATGCCGCGCTCACCAATGAGTGTTTGATATTTCAAGGGTAAATCATTAATTATAAAATCGTGTATATTTGCAGTCTTTGCAGCTTTTTCAATTGCATTTTGATCAATGTGGTTGGAATCTAAACCAAAAGCAATATTGGATGCAATGGTGTCATCAAATAAAAATATTTGCTGAGGAACATAACCAATTGATTGTTGCCATGATCTACAATTATGATTATTAATTATTTTACCATCAATCTCTAAATTTCCATTTTTTGGTTTATGTAAACCAAGTATCAAATCAATTAAAGTTGATTTACCACTACCAGTAATACCAACTATCCCAATATTAGAACCAACAGGAATTTTGAAATTGATATTTTTAAGATTAAATTGTGATGAATTTGGATATGAAAAACAAACATTATTTAATTTAATTTCTTTTTTAAGTTGCAAAACCTCTTTGTCATTACTCAAGTTTGATGTTTGTAATTTTTTTAAATCGTCATGAAGTGCATCAAGGGATGGAGCTGTAAAACGTAATAAATTGATACAATCAAAAACCCCTTGAAGCAAAGGGATTAAACGATATCCTGCAAAAGTATAAAGTGCAATTGTTGGGACAATATTTACAAAATTATTACTTCTTGCCATTAAGTAAAGTGTTATTAAAAGCATTCCACCAAAGGCAACTGCTTCGATAGCAAAACGTGGTAGCTGAGTTAAGACGCGAAAAAAGGCTTCGTATATTGCTAATTTTTTTGCTGGTTTTGAAAACCGGTCAATGTAAGTTTTTTCAAATCCACTTAATTTAATTTCTTTTACTGCCCCGAAAGCTTCACTTACTGTTGTGAAGCGCCATCGATTAGCTTTGAAACGTTCATTACCTATATATTTTAAAAAACTACGACTAAGTGTATAAATAATAAGATAAGTCAAACCCAATGTTAAACCAACAATTAAAGTAAGCTTCACATCTACGACTATCAACAAAGTTAAAACTGCAATAGCAACAACGCTTTTAGATATTAGATTTATCATTGGCTGTACTCCGCCTTTAATAACTGTACCTACTTCAGCGAGAATATTTTTTCCAAGATCAGCGCTATGACGATCTAAAAACCATACATAAGATTGACTTAAGTAGCTTGTCACCAATCGCTTTTCAAGGTTAAACCTAGCAGTTGTGGAAAAATTGACTTGTAAATATGTTGCAAAAGCTTTTATGACAAGTGAAATAACTAACAGTAAAAAGACAACTAACCCTGATAGAAAAAGAAATTGTTTTTCATTCTCTATACCTAAATTTCTTGATGCTTGAAAGGCTGTATTAAGTTTTGAATTAGTTTCAATTATGTCTGGATCAGATAATATAGCCATAAATGGTAATATGGAAGCTAAACCAGCTATTTCTATAAAAGCCATTATTAAAATTACACAAAATATTAAGACTGCACTCTTACGCTCTTTAGCCGTTAAAAGAAATATAAGCTTTTTTAAAGTTTTCATCTTATTTTTTTAGATAATAATATCTGAGACATTAATTATATAATAAATTTTTAAAATTGGTTTAAAAATTTAATTACCTCTTTTAATTTGAATTATATCCTTTTTAATAAAATTTAGCCTTAAATCATTAAATTTTGGATCTAATTCTTTTAAAATTTCAAATATTTTCAATGTTTCATCTCTATCAAAAAATGAAAATTTAATATTTCCATATCTTAATTTTAGGATCTTTGATCTTATGTCTCTTATCTTAAATCTAAACTTTAAAAATAAATCATTATTCTGGTCATTAATTTTATTTACTTTCATTAATCTCATAAACTCATCTACTATCATTTTATATCCAGGTTTATTAGATAAAAAATTATAAGCTCTAACTTTAAAACCTTTTAAATTAGTTTTTTTAATTTTAATATTGTCACTTGTTGTTTTTTTAATAATATTTATACATTCATTTAAATTTTTAGTTTTTTTTGAAAATTTATTTGAAAATGGATGACCATGGACTAATTTCAAAGGAAGATAAGTTATAGTTGGTCGTCCTCTAACTGAAGCCTCCAGGCCACCTGTACAACCTGAATGAACAACAGTTTTTGCATAATATATCCATTCAGAAATATTTCCCTTTTTGATAACTTTTACATTGCTATATTTTTTTAAAAAATTATAGTTTTTTAATTTATCTACAGGGTGAGGTCTAACTATAATGGTCAAATTAGTTTGATTTGAAAGAGCTGTTATCAACTTAGAAAATTTTTTTGACATTATATCAGCAGCTTTATGTATTTTTGCTTGTCTAGCAATAGTCAATCCACGATCAATATAACCTTCCGATTTTAAGTAATCTGCACGTTTATCAAATTCTTTTTGAGATCTGTTTGAAAAATTTAAACTAAATAATATGTAATTCTTATATTTTAGTTTTTTTTTTTTAAAAAAAAATTCAAAATCTTTTCTCCAAAAATCTATTCTTGGATTTCCTGATTTAATAAATTTTTTTTTATGTTTTTTATATTTTTTAGATAAATTATTATAATCAAATTGTCCCCATGTAAAAACTCTATCGGTTAACTCTAGACTTTTATTAGAATAACGTTCTTTCAGATATTTTGTATTTGTTTCAACTAAACCAACCTCTTCATCCATACTCGTAATAATAAAATTGTTTTTTTTAAAAAATTTTAATTCTTCAAGTCTACTATCGGAAGGTGTTATTGATTTATAAAGAACTATACCTGGAGCAAAAAAATCTCTTAATAAATATTCTTTTACTCTGCCCATATAGACTTTCATCCCTTTAGATGCACTCTCCATTGCAATCAATAATCTTGACTGAAATTCTCTATTATATATTTCAATCGGCAGGTAAAGGTTCATAGTCTTTAATTAATATCTTATTTTCTTTGAAATATTTATAAATTTTAAATTTAATATTTTATATAAATATTTAATTGTGTCTAAATCTAGATTATGAACTGTTTATTTCTTTTTTATTTTATTTAAAACTAGAAGATCTGATTTATCATTAACAATAAATGAGTCATTTATGTCCAAAATGATATTGGTGGTTTTGTTCATATTATTGTTTAAAAATGAAGAATATTTCATTATTGCAAATGCCCCAACATCTTTATGAATTATATTTCTTTCTGACTTTAATCTTACATTTTTCTGATCAGAAAGAAGTTTTATCCCATTTAAGGAGAACTTGTAATAATTGTTTTGAAAATCTGGAATAGTTCCAATTACTAAATCACTTTTATGAATAATTAAGTTACTTATTGCTTGTTCAATATAATGTTTTTTTCTTAGTGGATTTTCAAAAGTTAAAATTGCAATTAAATCAGGATTTTTTTTTTCAAACTTATTTATAGCTCCAATTATTGAGTCTTTATAACTCATATTTATAGATGACAAAACTTCCTTTCTTTTATGTATATAAATTTTTTTTTTATATTCATCTTTTAATTTTTTTATCAAATATTCATCTGACGTAGTTATAATTACTTTTTTAAACTCTTTAACTTTTAGTGCCTCGTTAATTGTATAAAAAAGTAAAGGTTGACCATTAAATAGCTCTAAAGAATTACAATTTAAATCATTCTTTTTACCTCTTACGGGAATTATACAATTAATTTTAATTTTATTTTTTATTTTTTTTAAATTCGAAAATTTATTTAAAATTTTTGTTCTTGTTTTGTAAAGTTTAGATTTATTTTTAGTTAAATTTTTTTCATGTCTTCTATAATAAAACAATGGCAAAGATACATGTTTAAATTGAAAATTATTTAATAACTTATACCAAATATCATAGCCATCTTGTCTACTAAATTTTTCGTCATACAAATTGACAGAAAATAATACATTTTTTTTAATAAGGCAGCATGCAGCAAGAACTGGTAGATGATTTAATCTTTTATTTTTTCTTAATATTTGCCTTTCCAAAGACAAAACATTATTTTTACTATCAATTAAATAATAATCTGAATAAACTAATGCAGTATTTTTCTCTTTTATAATTGAATCGTAAAGAACTGACAAAGCATTTGGATCAAAATAATCATCAGCATCTAATCTAACAACATATTCACCTCTTGCTACTTTTATGGCTATGTTTGATGATTTAATCAAACCTTTTGTGGATTTATTGTAAATTACACTACATAAATTTTTTTTTTTATACTTTTCTATAATTTTTTTTGATGAATCGGATGATCCATCATCAACTATAATTAATTCTCTAGATTTAAATGATTGTACAAGAACACTTTTGATTGCTTGTTTTAAATACTTATCATAATTTTTATTTACAATATAAACTGAGATTATTGGTTCTTTAATCATATTTATATAAGGTCGCCTTTTTTATAATTTTTTTTAGATTTTTTTTTAATTAATTTAAAATACATTAAAGAACTATTATTTAAAAATGGTCTCAGACAAATAATATTCTTATCTGAAAACTTTTCATTCTTTTTAATATCTCTTTTCGCATAAACTGACCTACGAAAAGAATATAAGTTATTTTGATTTTTTTCACTTTCAGTTAATTTTTTTTTTACATTAAGATAAGTTGAAATTTTTTTAATTTTATAAAGAAATTTATTAACTGATTTTTTATTTAGAGAAATAGCGTGATCTCTAAAAGTCTTTTTTCTAACATTATTTGAAAAGTGCTTTTCTATAATTTTTGCTCCAGATAAATATGAATAAACCAAAACTTCATCTCCCATAGTATGATCTGAATATCCAATATCGAGATTAAATTTATCTTCTAAAAATTTAATTGTACCTAAATTACTATCATTTAGTGGGGTTGGGTAAGATGTATTACAATGAAGAATTGCAAGTTTTTTTTTCTTCAAATAATTTTTGTCAATTTTGTTGATAAAATCCACTGTGAATTTAATGTCTTTTAAATTACACATACCAGTCGAGATAATCAGTGGTTTTTTTGTTTCAACTATTTTTTTAATTATTTGTATGTTATGTACATCTCCTGAGCCAATTTTAAATATATCAATATAATTCTTAAAAAAATTTATTTGATTTACATCCCAAATAGATGCGGATGTTTTTTTTTTATATTGTTTTATTATTTTTAATAACTCAAGATTTTGCCTTTTATTTAATTGAAGTTTTTTAAAATGTTCAAATCTTTTTTTATCATATTTTTTAGCAACCATATTTTCAGGTGTGAAAATTTGTAGTTTAATTACATCAGCATTTGATTGAGATGCATTTAAAACTAATTTTTTTGCTTCTGCAAAACTTCCTTCATGATTTGATCCTACTTCGGCAATAAATAAGACTGGGTTAACTTTAGAGCTAAATAACATAAAAATAATGTTTACTCATTTATTAATTTTTTTAATCAAATAATTATCCATATACAAATATTTTAATCCACTTTTTAAAAATGATCTGACTGCATCTTTTGGTTGAAATACTATGGGCTCTCCATGCAGGTTGAACGAAGTATTCAATAGGACACCTACTCCAGTAATTTTTTTAAATTCATTTATTAATTCATAATATTCAGAATTAATTTTTCTTGAAACAAATTGAGGTCTACAAGTTTTGTCAAATGGATGAACTGCTGCTGATATCTTTTCAATATAATTTTTTTTTACATCAAATGAAATTGTCATATATGGATTATTATGATTTTTAACAACATGCATAATTTTTTTTGCATCTTCAGCTAAAACGCTTGGAGCAAATGGCATCCAAAAATCTCGTACTTTAATTTTTTTGTTAATCGTATTAATTATATCCTGTTTCCTTGGATCAGCTAAAATAGATCTATTTCCCAGGGCTCTAGGACCAAATTCATTTGGTTTAAATGAAAATCGAGCAACCGGGTCACCATTTGATAATATTTTTGCTACTTCTTTGTTTGAAGTTTTAGTTATTTTAAGGTTTTTATATTTCTTAAGAAATTTAATACTGCTATTATTAAAACTAATTCCAACATATGGGTTATTCATGTTTGTAACTTTAATATTTTTATCTACATCTTTACTTCTTGCTAAATAGCAATACACAGCACCAATACATAACGATTCATCTCCTGGTCCAGGAGGAACATAAATAGAATTAACTCCCTTACTCTCTAATATTTTTTTTGTAGCTTTAACATTCTGAGCAACACCACCAGAAAAAATAAAATCTTTTACATTATATTTTTTTGAAATGTTGTTAAACCATTTTACTAAAATTTCCTCTAAAAATTTTTGTACAGAGTAGCTAATTGTATCAAATCTTTCGCCACTTAATTTATTTTTAAAATAGAAATAATGATCTTTGATTTTCTTTTTATATTTAAATTTTATTCCATCTATAGTTAATGTTTCTCTAAATATTTTTAATGATTTTTCATAATAAATATTTTTTTCTAAGGCATAACCAGCTAGCCCCATCACTTTAAATTCGTGTTCTGTAGGCTTCATTCCTAATATTAGTGTAATATATCTATATATTCTTCCAAGATTACCAATATTTGTCCTGTAAATATTTTGTAATTTTTTGCCTTTTGAGATCCAAATAGTAGCATTAGTTTTATCACCTCCACCATCAAGAGTAACAATACATGATTTGTTATTTGTAATTCCTTTACCATAATATCCATAATATGAATGACATTCATGATGATCAAAAAAATGAATATTTTTTTGATCTAATGAAAAATATTCACTAAATAGTTTCCTTCTTGCATTTTGCATCCCTATATAATCATCTTCATTTTTAATTTTTGAAAAATTATAAAAAAGTTTTTTTTTATTGATAATTTTATTCTTAAAGATTTTTAAATACTTTACTTTTTTTTTCTTATATATCTTTTCAAACCAAAAATCATTTTGCTCTTTAATATAATCTTGTAATGAAAAAGTGGTATTTCGTTTTACTAAAAAATATTTTGGTGGTAAAAATTTAGTTGATACTGCTATTTTATTAATTTGATTTTTTGATATTTTATTGTGTTTTAAAATAAACTTTATTGATTTTTCAGGAAAACCATACTCATTCTTTTTTCTGGATATTTTTTCTTCTGATATAGCACTTAATAGTTTACCATTTTTAAATAATGAAGCACCTGCGTTATGTCCATCATGAATTCCTAGTACAATCATAATATTTTTAACAAATCTATATATTTCTTTTTTGTATGCTTGTTATATATATTATTAATTTTTAATAAATCTTTATTATTGTTTATACTAAAATCTTTATTTTTTAGATTTGAGTATTTTTTACTTAAAGAAAAATTGTAAATTTTATATTTTTTTGCATTCTTATAAAAATAATTAAAAATATGTTCTTTATAATTTTTTGTTAACTTAGATTTACTAATTTTAAAAAAAATATTTGTTTTTGCTACTTCACAAGCTAATCCTTTAGGATATGTTCTCGGATATTGGTTAGAAATTATATCACATTTTGAATTTATAAATTTATTAATCATTCGATCCATTAAACTTACGTCAAAAAAAGGTCTATCAGCACAAACCCTAATAAAGGATTTTAAATTAAATTTATCAAAACAATCTAAACTTCTTTTATAAACATTGCTCAAATCTCCTCGAAATATTTTTATTTTGTATTTTTTACAAAAATCTTCAATTTCATCATCACTTTTATTGTTTGATGTGGCTACAATAATTGGAAGTTTAAACTTTGATTTTATCTTTATCCTGTCAATAATCAGCAATAACAATGGCTTTGATTTTATTTTTTGTAAGACCTTCTTCGGTAACCTTTTGGAATTTAGTCTGGCAAAAATAATTATTGCCATACTTTGTTGATTTATATCTAATTTCATTTAATTATAGATTTATTATGTGTGGTATAGCTGGTTATATAACCAAAAAAAAGTATTTAAATTTTTCATTTCATCAAACAAGTAAAAAACTTAAAATCTTAATGAAAAATAGAGGACCTGATCAACAGGGATCATTTCAATACAATAATGAACATGTAAGTTTAAATTTATTTTCTTCTAGACTAAATATAATTGATTTAGACAAAAGGTCTAATCAACCTTTTAAAACAAAAAATTTTATATTAATTTTTAATGGTGAAATTTATAATTATCTTGAAATAAAAAAATTTTTAAAAAAAAAAAAATTTAATTTTAAAACTGAGTCTGACACCGAAGTTTTATTGAAAGCATACGAATATTGGGGAGAAAACTGTGTTGATCATTTTGATGGGATGTGGGCGTTTTGTATCTTTGATTATAAAAAAAATCATGTTTTTTTTTCAAGAGATAATTTTGGTGAGAAACCACTATATTATCATTTTGATGGTAAAAATCTGGTATTTGGATCAGAAATTAAATATTTAAATGAAATTTTAGATAAAAATTTACCTAAAGAGTTAAATAAAAATAAAATTTATGACTATTTAGCTAAGGGCTATAAATCGTTGCATAAAAATAATGATACTTTCTATAAGGGTATTCAAAAACTGGAACAGGGACATAATTTATTATTAAAACTGAAATCTTTTAAATTAAAAAAAAAAAATATCTTAATATTAAAGACCTAACATCAGAAGTTGTATCTAAGAATCCTAAAGAAAATGCAGATCAAGTTAGACTACTTTTAATTGAAAGCTTGAAATTAAGATTAAGATCTGATGTTCCATTAGCATTTTGTTTAAGTGGTGGTGTCGACTCGGCTAGCTTAGTTTCGTTATGTTATAAAAAATTTAACCTTAAGACAAAATGTTATTCTATAATCGATACAGATCAAAGATATAATGAATTAAAAAAAATTGAAGTTTTAAAAAATGAATTTAACTGTGATATTGACTTCATAAAATTAAAAAGAGAAAAAACTGAAGATTTTTTGTCAAATTTAGAAAATTTGATCGAATATCACAATTCTCCATTATCTACTATTTCATATTATATTCATTCAAAAATCTCAAAAAAAGCAAGTGAGTCAAATCATAAAGTAATATTTTCAGGTACTGGCGCGGATGAAATATTTACTGGCTATTATGATCATTTTTTACTTTTTTTAAATTCATTAAAAAATGAAAAACAATATAAAAAAGAAATTAATAGTTGGCAAAAATATATAAAACCATTTGTAAGAAATAAGTTTTTAAAAGATCCTGATCTATTTAATAAAAAACCTAATTTTAGAGAACATATTTTTCATAGTCCAAAATTTATTAAGAGTTTTTTAAATAAAGTAAAAAATCTAAAATTTAATGAGGAAAGATATAGCTCAGACAATTTAAAAAATAGAATGATCAATGAATTATTTCATGAATCTGTCCCTGTAATTCTTAAAGAAGATGATCTTAATTCAATGTACAATTCTATTGAAAATAGATCTCCATTTCTATCTAAAAAACTTGTAAAATATTCACTAAGCATTCCAACTAATCAATATATAAACAATTCTTATAGTAAATATCCTTTGAGATATGCGATGAAAAATATTCTTAATGATGAAATTAGATTAAACAGAAAAAAGATGGGTTTTAATTCAAATTTAAAATCAATTACAAACTTTGATCAAAATAGTTTATTTGAATTTTTAAATCAAAATGAATATCTAAAAAATTTAATTAATTTAAATGAAATTAAAAAAATAAACTTTAAAAAAGAATTGACGAATAGTACAAGCAAATTTCTTTTTTCAATCATATGTCTAAAAATTTTTTTAGAGAAGTATTAAAATAGATGATTGTGATTATCAATTATGATATTAGATAGAAACAAATATAAACGAACTTTTAAAATAAAATGAAAAAAATCCATAAAGATGATTTTGATGGTTTTCTTAGATTTAAAAGTCAAGAGGTATTTAATAAAATTTCTGGAAGAATTCTGCATTATAAAAAAAATGTTCAAAAAGATAAAAAAATAAATAAATTAATTTCTAATAAAAAAAATCAAAAATTTAGAAAGTGTCAGGTTTGCAATTCTACATCAAACGAATTATTATTTAATAAAAACGGTTTTAATCATGTGGTTTGTAGAAATTGCAATTTTGTATTTGTAAATCCAATTTTAAAATTAAATATTCAAGAAAAAATTTTAAAAAATGAAGACTCCTATACAAATGTTCTTAAAAATAAAACTAATGTAAAACTAGATAATTTAAAATTTCAATATGGTCTGCAAAAAATTAAAACAAAATCAATAAATAAAAAGTTATTAGATTTTGGGACTGGGTATGGCCTTTTTCTAGATAATGCAAAAAAATTTAATTGGAATTGTTATGCTAAAGAACTCAATAAAGATTGTATAAAAATCTTAAAAAAAAAGAAAATAAATATTGATAATCAATTAAAAAAAAATTTCTATGAAGCAATCACACTTTGGTTAGTTTTAGAACATGTTCCTTATCCTAATAAATTATTTAAAAAAATTTATAAATCTTTAAAAAAAGGTGGAAAAATTTTAATAAATGTTCCAAATGTAAATAGCTTAAGTTCCTTAATTCTTAAGGATAAATGTACAATGTTTTCAGGTGAACAGCATATAAATTTTTTTTCTGAGTTAACTCTAAAAAAATTTTTAAACAAAAATAACTTCAAAGTACTTTCTTCGGAAACAATTATATCTGGCGCTGGAAGTGTTATAAATTATCTAAATTACAACAATTTGCTAGAATACAATAATAACAAAATTTATCCTTTCACAAAACCTAAGTTTATTCACAAAAATATGTTGGGTTATACATTGTTAATGATAGCTCAAAAAAAATAACTAAGTATTCAAATTTTTTTTATTTATTTTAAAAAAAGAAACTATTATTAATTAAAAATCATTTTATTTTTTTTTTAAAATTACAATACTCAATTGGTCTTTTGAAAATTTTTTTTCTGAAATTTTATAAAGATAATCATATTTAAAAATATGTTTTTTAATTATTTTGAATTTATTATTTTTTAAAAAAATTTTTGAAAAG
>MDSV01137667.1_pt1 | contig 11231 bp, 9 predicted proteins | sample 810851 | NCBI WGS metagenome assembly MDSV01 (sample SAMN05326640, study PRJNA326480) | marine metagenome | isolation source: seawater | place: Atlantic Ocean: North East | collected 2012 | reverse complement strand
GTCAAGCTCTGATCCTGACGGTGGCCTGAGTGGCTCGTTGATGATCACGGGCTCTTCGACAGTTGAGCCCGTCACTAATTTGCTGGCTGAAGCTTTCTCTGAATTACATCCTGATGTTGCTTTCTCAGTCTCAGGACCTGGTTCTGGTGATGGGCACAAGGCTGCGTGCGCTGGAGAAGTTCCAATATGGAACAGTTCGCGTCAGATCAAGGACAAAGAAGTTGCTTGCTTGGAAGAAAAAGGAATCGAGTTTATTGAGTTTCGTGTCGGTATCGACGGCATCTCCGCCATCACTTCAATTGAGAATGATGCTATCGAGTGTCTAAATTTTGCCGACCTTTACAGTCTTGTTGGTGTTGAAGCGACCGGCTTTAGTAAGTGGTCTGACGCGAATAGTCTCAATGCAGAGATTGGCGGAACGGGACCATTCCCAGAAGCTGACCTCGAGATCTTTGCCCCAGGTGAAGAATCAGGAACCTTCGACAGTTTCATTGAAATTGCATTAGAAGACGTTTGGGAAGAACGTGCCGAGGCGGGTGAAGCAGACGCCAATTATGCCGTTCGCCCCGACTACAACGCTTCTGCTAATGACAACGTAATTATTGATGGGATAGCAGGCAACAAGTACAGCCTTGGTTGGGTTGGTTTCGCTTTCGCAGACGAAGCCAGGGATGAAGTAAAGTTGCTTGAAGTTGACGGAGGCGACGGTTGCGTGGCTCCGTCCCCCGCAACGATTGCTGATGCCTCATTCCCCATCGCTCGCTTCCTTTACACCTACGTAGATGTCGCTCAAGCAGACGACCCAGCTGTTAAGGGCTTCATTGAGTTCATGCTCAGCGACGAGGGCCAGAAGTACGTTGTTGATGCCGGCTACGTGAATTTAGCTGACTCGGATCTTGCCCAAGCACGCGATAGCTGGACGAATAAGACAACCGGTAAAACGTTTTAAGAAGAATCTGCTTGGCATGCACAGATTGAGGCCATTTATCAACAAGACTGCGGTCTAATGACCCCAATCTCGCTAGAGGATTTCCAAACAACCGGCGGGCGCCGAGCGCGGAGCGCAGTCGCCCGCTGGTTGTTCCTCTTGGCCTCGGCCGCCACTGTTGCGGTCAGTGCACTTATTGTTTGGACCATAGCTTCCGAAGCTTGGACGTTTGGAAGCCAAGTGGCTCGAGATCAGCTCCAAACTATTGGCTGGTTTCCACGTCGAGGATTGTTTGACTTAAGCACGCTTTTAGTGAACTCAGCCCAGATTTCTTTGATTGCGATGTTTGTTGCGGTTCCTAGCGGCCTGGGCGCGGCAATCTACTTATCGGAATATGCGCATCCGAAAGTCAGACGAGTTATGAAGCCCACTCTTGAGTTGCTTGCAAGTGTGCCGAGCGTTGTGTTGGGCGTATTTGCTATCAGCTTTATTACTCCGGCAGTGCTCTCCCAATTTTTTGATGACATAAATTTTTTCAACAAACTTGCTGCAGGGATCGGTGTTGGATTGCTGGTGATTCCTCTTATCGCTTCCATTTCCGAAGATGCCTTAAGAGCAGTTCCTGCTTCTCTGCGTGAAGCCTCAGCCGGTTTAGGCGCACGGAAAGTTTCGACAACCCTTCGAGTTGTGATTCCAGCAGCGATATCTGGTCTTATGGCGGCAATTATCGTTGGCTTTAGCCGGGCAATTGGGGAAACAATGGTGGTCACGATCGCATCCGGAGGCGGGGACACCTCGCTATTCGATTTGAGCCTGAAAGAATCGGGAGGCACTATCACGAGTGCAATGGCAGCGCTTGGTTTGGGCACCGACCAGGTTGCAGGAAACGACTTGGCTTTCCAAAGCCTCTACTTTCTCGGCGCCCTGCTCTTCTTAATCACGCTTGTCCTAAACATCTTTGGTAACGCAATCGTACGTCGCATGCAGGAGCGTTATTGATGGCCATCGTTTCGAACCCTGCTCGGCTGGCTGAGCAACACGCTGCATCATTGAGCCGTAAACCCGGCAGTGACATTCCTGGCCAAGTGTTTAAAGGCGTGCTCATCACCGTTACAGGTCTGGCCATAGCGTTCTTAGCTGTCATAGTCGGCGTAATGGTTGTGGATGGCTGGTCGGTACTTAGTGAACGTCTGGGTGATTTTTTAAGCCGAGGATTTTCCCAGCGCTCGGCGGCCGATGCCGGAGTGTGGCAGGGAATTGTCGGCACCCTGCAGATAGCGATTGCCACGACGGTTTTTGCGGTTCCAATTGGTGTTGCAACTGCGATCTATCTCGTGGAATACGCTGACAACAACAGGTTTTCAAGGTTCGTTGAATTAAATGTCAGAAATCTTGCCGGTGTTCCATCCATTGTGTACGGGCTCCTTGGTCTGGCTGTGTTTGTTAAGTCGCTAAGCGGATTTACTCAAGGAAAAACAATTTTTGCAGGCGGAATGACGTTGGCAGCAATGGTTCTTCCGATTGTGGTGATTACCTCTGTGGAGGCTTTGAAAGCTGTGCCTCAAGGTGTCCGAGAAGCAGCGTACGGAGTTGGTGCGACGAAGTGGGAGGTTGTCGCAAGACAAGTGTTGCCTGCGTCGTTCTCAACGATTTTGACGGGCACAGTTCTTTCGCTAGCGAGGGCGCTGGGCGAAGCGGCCCCACTGATTTTGGTTGGGGCAGCAACGGGCTTTATTAGCTTCGGCGATGCGAACTTCCTCGAAACCTTTACAGGGCCGTTTACAGCCTTGCCAGTCCTGATATTTAATTTCGCTCGACAGCCGGGCGAAGATTGGGCGGCAAACGCAGCGGCTGCGAGTGTTGTGATTCTTGTGCTGGTTTTGATGATTAATGGAACGGCGATTTATTTACGCAACAGATTTGAGAAAAAGTGGTAAACACGCACAACTCGGAAGAGACTCAAGCCAGAATGAAAGTCGAGGAAGAGTCGCCTCGCATTGATGTCGAAACAGCGGTGCTATCGATGACTGAAGATCAAGTTGGCGAATCAGATGCCAAGAGCGCGAGCACTGTATTTGAGGTATCCCAGCTCAACGTTTATTACGGCGATTTCTGCGCTCTTCGGGACGTCAATCTTGACGTTACGCAATCAGAAGTCACCGCTTTCATCGGACCATCTGGCTGCGGGAAATCAACCTTTTTGAGGTGCTTCAACCGTATGAACGACTTGATCGAGACCGCGCGTGTTGAGGGTCAAGTCCGCTATCACGGTGTTGATCTCTATCAGAGTGAAGTTGATGCAGTTGAGGTTCGGCGACGAATAGGAATGGTGTTCCAAAAGCCAAATCCTTTTCCGAAATCCATTTACGACAACATTGCGTTTGGCCCACGAATCGCTGGCGCAAAAAAATCTGAACTTGATGACATTGTTGAGCGCTCGCTTCAGAGAGCCGCCTTGTGGGACGAAGTGCGCGACCGTCTCTCTGATCCTGCCTACGGCTTGTCTGGAGGACAGCAACAACGGCTTTGCATAGCGCGAGCCATTGCAGTGGAACCAGATGTCGTTTTGATGGATGAGCCCTGCTCGGCTCTTGACCCGATAGCTACTGCAAGAATCGAAGAACTAATTGCTGAACTAAAGACGGACTATACGATCGTCATTGTTACTCACAACATGCAACAGGCAGCACGAATAAGTGATCGAACGGCTTTCTTCTCGGTCCAAGTGACTGATGCTGGTCGGCGAACCGGTGAGCTTGTCGAACTTGGTGCCACCGAACATATCTTTACCAACCCGGATGATCCCCGCACAGAGGCTTATATCACCGGTCGTGTCGGCTAATTCAGCTCTGTCGAGCCATCCTCTACGCTTTGAATGAGGTGTTAAATGAGCAATACAGAAGAAACACGGACAGAGTTTCACCAACTCATGGATGAGGTTCGCGGTGATCTTGTCCGGATGTCAGGTTTAGTAACCGAGGGTATCTCTACTGTGACTCAAGCCCTGCTCGGTAACGACATAGGTCTGGCGGATCAAATTTCGAGTGGTGACGATGAAATTGACCTGCTCAGTGTTGAGGCAGAAGAAAAGTGTGTGCGGATGCTGGCACTCCAACAACCAGTAGCTGTCGACCTTCGAACTATCCTGACCGACCTTCGCATGATCTCCGAAATTGAGCGCTCGGGCGATCTGGTAGCAAATATCGCTAAAGGAATCGGCCGCCTCCAAGGAGTTGAACTCGACCCTCGTTTGCGAGGCCTTTTGGACAGAATGTCGGAACAAGCGCTGCGTCTAACAAGCCGCGCAATGGACTCTTACCTCGATCGCGATGCGGGGCTCGCTAGCGCGCTAAGTGATTTAGATGACCGACTCGATGAATTGCATAACGATTTCATCGAAACAGTCTTCTCGTCGCGCAATGATCGCCTGATCACCACACAGCAAGCTGTGCAACTCGCCGTGATTGGCCGCTTCTACGAGCGGATAGGTGACCATGCTGTCAATGTGGGTGAACGAGTTCAGTACCTCGTCAACGGAGAGCTGCCGGAGCACAAGGGCGCGCAAAGAGCTCGAGCTCGAAGAGAGCAGGGCGATGTGTCGTGACTCTCGCGCTGGCGATATTACTTTTGTTACTGACAATTTCTTTCGTAATCGCCTTTTCACGACGCTCGAAGGCCCAGAGAGAACTAACCGCGCAACTTGATTACCTTAACGGTGCCTTTGAGTCACTCACGAATGACGCGACACTAGCCGTACTTGGATCAGAGCGGCTTCGACTGGCCTTGGATCAATTACGAGCAGGAGTTGTAATCGTGGACTCGGCAGGCCAAGAAACGATCCGCAACCAAGTAGCTAAGCGGTACACCGATGCCCGGCACGCTGATTCGCTAGTAGAAGGCGCTCTCACAGAAGCGCTCGAGGTCACTTCTAGGGGTAACCCGGTGGACCAAACCGTTAATTTTTCTGGACCGCCGAGCAGGATGATTCAAGTTCGGGGCAGACCGCTATTACACGAAAACCAGCAGATCGGGTCCGTAGCTATCGTTGACGATCAAACGGAAAGCGTCCGATTGGACCGGGTCCGACGTGACTTTGTCGCGAACCTGAGCCATGAGTTGAGAACGCCGATAGGCGCGATTGCCTTGCTTTGTGACACGTTGGCTGAGGAAGAAGATCCGACGGTCAGCAAACGTTTGATTGATCGCATCAGTTCTGAAACCACCCGCGTGGGAGAAATAATCAATGACCTGCTCGAATTAAGCAGAGTCGAACTCGACGGAGAGCCTCGAACTGACAAAGTAGATCCCCGGTCAGTTATTTCTGCCGCAATCGATGAATATCATCCCGCTGCCGATGCACGCAATATCGAGATTCTCTGGGACTTTCCCGCCCAATCTGTGCAACTAAAGGGAGATGCTGGACAACTGGTCCGCGCAGTAGGCAATTTGGTTGACAACGCAATCAAATACTCTGAGCCAGGGAGCAGCATTACAGTATCGGCAGTCATTAGGTCAGACAGCGTTGATCTCAGCGTGCGGGACTCCGGAATGGGTATTCCAAGGGGAGAGTTTGATCGAATCTTTGAACGGTTCTATCGCGTCGATAAGGCGCGAAGTCGAGAAACCGGAGGAACAGGTCTTGGCTTAAGCATTGTTCGACATATAGCGGTTAATCACCGCGCGGAAATACTTGTTGAGTCCCGAGAAGGCGAGGGATCGGTATTTACTCTTCGGATGCCGAAGGAAAGCACACAATGACTTCGATTTTGGTTGTAGATGATGAACCCGTTTTCATCGAAGCGCTAACAATTAGCCTCGAGAGAGAAGGTTTCGGTGTCATAGCCGCTGCCGATGGACCTGCGGCCCTGAAAGCGATCTCAGAAAAAGACCCTGATCTTATTTTGCTTGACGTAATGCTCCCCGGGATGTCGGGCATCGATGTTTGTCGCGAAATCAGGAAAAGTTCTTCCGTGCCGGTGATTATGGTCACAGCGAAAGGTGAGGAAATCGATGCAGTAGTCGGATTAGAAGTAGGTGCTGATGACTACATCACAAAGCCCTATCGATTGCGTGAGCTCATTGCGAGAATTCGAGCCATACTTCGGCGCAGCGAGAACTCACCTAAGGAGGACGAAACTACCTCGAATCCGGAAGTGCTTGTCGAGGGTGCGGTGCGGCTGGACCTAGAGCGACACGAACTAAGTGTCGATGGCGAACTGGTTTCCTTGGCGCTCCGTGAGTTCGAACTTTTGTCCTACCTAATGGAAAACTCAGGCAGGGTGGTCACCCGTGAAAGCCTGATGCAAAATGTTTGGGGTTGGGACTACATAGGCGACACGAAGACTATTGATGTTCACGTGAAGCGACTGAGGTCTAAAATTGAAAGCGACCCATCAGCTCCGCTGCGCATCTCTACTATTCGAGGAGTCGGTTACCGCTATGAAAGAAGTGGGTGACTGCGAAGTTTTGCTTGGGTTGCATATTCTGTGCCTGTAAGGATGATTCTTGGATCAAAATCCGCTTCCCCCAACGAACGAAGCTAATGGTTCAGACGCGCCCGAACCGGCAACACCTACAGCTACTCCTACTCAGCGCGTATCTCTAGGACCATTTGCTCGGCTGGCGCGCGTTCAGTTGGTGTCAGCTGCGGGAGATGCTCTCTTCACTATTGCGCTCGCTGGCTCGCTTTTTTTCAATCTTGACCCTGCCGCAGCCAGACCCAAAGTAGCTCTCTATCTCATGCTTACGATTGCACCGTTTGCAGTAGTCGGACCACTAATAGGACCGCTCATAGACCGCTTACGTGGCGGCCGACGAGCGATGGTCATCGTCAGCGGAATGGGCAGAGCGATCCTTGCTCTCTTAATGATCCGACACTTGGATTCGTTGCTCTTATTCCCAGAAGCTTTTGGAGCCCTGGTGCTCGGCAAGACATACCACGTCGCCAAGAGCGCCATCGTTCCGGGGCTGGTTCGCGGCGACAACGATCTCGTTGAAGCTAACTCAAAGTTGGTTCTCCTCAGTGGCTTAGGCGGAGCGATGGCCGCTGGACCTGGGCTTCTCCTCAGCCTGATTGGTTCTCAGTGGGTGCTGGGAGCAGCAGTGATGCTCTTTGCCCTAATGGTGCCTCTAGGCGCTCGATTGCCGCGTACATCTATAGCTCGAGAACCGACCCCAAAAGACGAACGCGATGACTTGCGAAGCGCCGGCATCGTGCTAGCTGCTTCAGCAATGGCCATTCTCAGAGGCATGACCGGTTTCACTCTTTTTCTGGTTGCATTTTGGTTACGCAGAGAAGATGCCGCGACCGTATGGTTCGGTCTAATGGTCGCCGCCAGCGCAGCGGGAGCCTTCATCGGCGCGATAGGAGCTCCCTATCTTAGGAGGCTTGTTAGGGAGGAATATTTACTCGGAGGGGTACTTACTATCGCCTGCATAGTTGGTGTGTTTGCAGCCTTTCCCAGCAACCGGACCTCTGTCCTTGCCTTCGTAATGTCGGTTGGCTTTGCTGCGGGTCTTGGCAAGCTTTCCTTTGATGCCATAGTGCAACGCGACGCCCCCACGGTCAATCAAGGGCGTTCCTTCGCAAGGTTCGAAACACGATTCCAACTTTTCTGGGTCTTAGGAGCTCTTATACCAGTGATCGCCCCGAATGGCGTACTCCCCGTCAGGGCGGGCCTCATAGTTCTTGCCTTTTCAAGCGGCGTGGCAGCATTTCTGTATCTCGGAGGTCTAGTAGCGCTCTCAAGAGGCAGAAGGACACCATCCAGAGTGATCGCGGAGCAAGTATGGACCCACAAACGACACCAGAGAATTAGCGAGCGACTGCCTCAGAAAATTCGAAAGCTTTTACCTGACCCAAGACAATCAAAATCGGATTAATCAGAATCTAAATTTGGCAGATCGATGCGCGCTAGCCATAAGCCTGGTGCATCTAATTCATTGGGAGTCGGCAAGGCATCGCTCTCGGTCCACAGTCGAGATAAAGCCGATTCACCAGCGCGGTCAATTACGCCAGAAATAAACTCAGTGCCCCTCGTCAAAAGTTCAGGGGTAACTTCAACGCCCAAAAGCTTTTCAACAAAACGATCCCCGGGGCTTGCAGAAAATCGACGGCGCTTCGCCACCTCACTTAACGATTCGTACGATTCCAGCAACTGCCTTGACACCTTCTCCACTACGTAATCGACGTAACCCACAACTACGCCGAGAAGGGCGTTGAGGTCAGGGATTAGAGCGCTCTGTGCATCAGACCGAACAGCTCCAAGAAGGTTCTCTGGATCACTTAATGCGTTTTGTAACTTTGCTTGAAGTTCTGCTGGGTCACCACTCCCGATATCAAGATCCATGAAACGATTCTCAAGACCTTGCGGGCTGGTCTCGAAGCCATCGACATAACCATTAAGTAACCTGTCGAATTCGTTTCGGACGTGAGTGACATTCATAACCGATTGAGTTGCTAACTCATTAATACATACCCAGAGCCACACGTCGTCGCGGGGCAACGACCACTCGCTCGCAAATAGGTCAACATTGGCTATGACAACCAGAAGTTGCGCATTTGGCCTTGGAATAGGCAACTCATAGTTGCCGAAAGCTTTTGTGGCAAGATGCCCCGCTATTGACCCGGCACTCATAGCCATCATCATTGGGTTCATAGCCCTCATTAGGCCATCGAGCATCTGCATTTCCGGTTCCGTTACATCGGTGGATTCAGTGCCCTTGGCGAGACGTCCAGCAAGCCTCTCTAATAACGGTTGGTAAGCGTCCAGAGTCTTCGACGCCCATTCAGATCGCGTAGTAGCAGTTATGGAAACTGCTTGGTCTGAAAAACCGGCCCCGAGAGATGTGATGTCGGCAACCCTGAGCTCGGCGACTCTTGCCAATTCGTTGAGCTTTACACGATCAAGGGGATCCACATTGGGTTCGGCTTCCCCTTCGGTAGCAATCTGGTAAGCAAACTGGCGCGCAACATCCCAAGCAATCGGACCCCCGTGATTGAAAAGTTTGCCGAGATCGCCGAAGAACGGCAGTCCACCGAATGGGTTATCTTCTTCAAAAGAATCATCGCTAGCCACGAATGCATGGTATGCCGAGGACTGTGCCTCTTCACCTCAGTTAATGAAATAGAAATTACGAGAAACAGGGATTGACAAGTGAAATCAGTGGGAGTCTCAGGAGCTGAAGGGGCATTGCGTTCACGGATAGCGGACGCGCTTTCGCAGATCTCCGATGAAGTACTCAGTTTCACTTATGAAGACGGCGACATAGACCTTGAGGGCGTCGAGTGTTTAGTGCATCTTGCTTTTTCAGATGACTCGGACCAACGAAATTTGATTGACCTGCTGGAACATGCGGAAAAGTCAGATATTTCACAACTAGTTGTTGTTTCCAGCGCGATGGTTTATGGCGCCTGGCCAAATAATCCCGTGCCAATCTCAGAAGATGCCGCAGTTCGCCCTAACCCCGAATCCGCCTTCGCAGTTCACCAGGCAGATGCCGAGAGAACTGCATTGGAATGGGCCGACCTTGACTTGAATCGTAGGGTCGTCATTCTTCGACCATCAGCCGTTGCCTCACCCAATGCAGTCGGATTAATTGGTGAGGCGCTGCTGGCGGCCGCCCCTATCAGAACCCGCCGTGACGATCCCCCTCAGCAATTTGTTCACCTTGATGACCTAGCGACGGCAGTCGCTACGGTGGCCCAAACTGATGAATCAGGAGTTTTTAATGTCGCTCCAGATGGTTGGTTAACAGCCCGGCAAGTACGAGACCTTATAGGTGCCCGCCCAACAATTCGGCTTCCGATTCCATTACCCGGACGCCTTGATCGGTACGTGGCTAGGCGAGTCGGTCATCAAGCACCCACCGGCTTGCTGCCCTACACACGCTACCCATGGGTTATAGCGAACGACAGAATCAGGGCCATAGGGTGGGCTCCCCGGTACGGCAACGATCAAGTGTTCGTTGCCGCCGATGCTGGGATGCCCTGGGATTCTATGAACGCTAAACAAAGGCAAACAGTTTCACTAGCGATCGGGACGGCTTCTATTAGTGGCCTATGTCTGGCTTTGAGCCTTTGGGTGCGACGAATACTCAAAAGGACGAAAAGCTAATCCAATTCTGCCACATCTATTTCCAATGTCATTAGCTGCCCGTCACGCCATATCCTCAACGACGCATTGCTGCCAGGTTCTAACATCCGAGCGTTCACTACCAGTGCGCCCATATCAGGAACCGGCCGCCCGTTAAGTTCAACCACAACGTCTCCTATCTGCAGACCGCTCCGAGCAGAAGGCCCTTGTGGATCCACGGACTGAACGTAGACGCCTGCAGCGTGGCTTGGCGGAAGCAGATTGGCTGTGGCGTCAAGGCCGCTAATCCCAAGACGTCCATGTCGTGCCCGCCCCCACTGAATTATGTCTGCTGCTACATCTCTCGCAATTTCAATGGGAGTTGCAAACCCTAAACCTTCGGCGCCGACATCGGTAACTGCAATCACCGTGGTGATACCTACGACAGCTCCACTCCGGTCGACTAAAGCGCCGCCCGATGAACCCGGAGATATGGGTGCATCTGTTTGCACAAGTTCATACAACCAATCGCCTTGTGGAGACTGGAGACGGCGGTTAGTTGCACTGATCACGCCAACAGTCACTGTTGGTCCTCCCCGCAAACTCAACGGCGAGCCAATCGCTATAGCTATTTCTCCAGCTCGTAGGTTGTCAGTAGAACCTAAAGTCGCCGGGCTAAACCGATTACTCATCTTCTGATCGGGCCGGAGCACAGCGATATCGGTTCGTCGGTCCAAGCCGACCAAAGAAGCCCTAAACGTATTCCCGCTAGCCAGCACCACGCGAAAATCTGTCTCGTAGTTGACCACATGGGCATTTGTTATGAGATGTCCGTCATCTCTGAAAATGACACCCGACCCGGTGCCACTTACCCGACCGTTTCGAAGGACCTCAACTCGCACGACGCTTGGTGTTACCTGAGCGGCGATATCGGCGACACCCATAGATCTCTGAAGACCTAAATCGGTGTTTGAAATATTTGCCGTCGTGATCTCTCTCTCGACAACTCGCTCAACGATCTGCGGAGCCGGTCTCAGGAGCGATACCACCAGCAAGGATGCAACTGCCGCTCCTATCACTGCGCTAGTAAGACTTAGCCCGATTAGCCCCCTGGCTTTCTTCGAACGCCGGACGCTTTCCGCGTCCGGAGCCAAATATTGAAGCTCGCTCGGATGACGCCAAATTCGGTCGTCGGGATGCAGCGCATACTTAGTTGTCTGATCCTCTTC
>MDSV01016618.1_pt1 | contig 11231 bp, 11 predicted proteins | sample 810851 | NCBI WGS metagenome assembly MDSV01 (sample SAMN05326640, study PRJNA326480) | marine metagenome | isolation source: seawater | place: Atlantic Ocean: North East | collected 2012 | reverse complement strand
CTTGAAGAGATTACGGGCGAGTCCTTCATAGAAGAAAAATAAATATTTATTTGACACCCCCTCCAGCCGTGTTATAATACCTATGTAATTTATAAATTAGGTGGACGTTTGACCGCTCAAGACAAAGTTAATTTTAGCAAATATGGCAAGTCTTTTCAAGAAGGGCTTGCCGCACTCATCTTACAGGATCGTGCTTTTTCAGACCAAATACAAGAGGTTCTGGAGACGCAGTATTTTGAACTGAAATATCTGCAAGTGTTTGTAGACAGGATCTTTGGTTACAAAGAAAAATATAATGTTCATCCAACTGCCAAGATTCTCTTGACGATTCTTCGCACTGAGTTGGAAGATGAGACAGACGCAGTAAAAAAGCAAACCAGAGATTACTTTTCAAGAATTTATAACACCGATGTAAGAGACGAAGAATTTATAAAAAACACTTCGCTTGATTTTTGCCGAAAACAAACTTTAAAAGAGGCTATGATCAAGTCTGTTGGTTTGTTAAAAAGCTCCTCATACGACGAAGTGGCAAAAGTGATCACTGATGCTGTCAAACTCGGCAGTAATTCAGATTTTGGATATGATTATGTAGCAGATTTTGAAAAACGATTTGAAATTAAAGCACGCGACCCAATTAGCACGGGTTGGGATGAAGTTGATAATCTCTGTCGAGGTGGTCTTGGAAATGGCGAGCTTGGTGTTGTGATCGCGCCTACAGGAGCAGGTAAATCTATGGTTCTCGTCCATCTTGGAGCCCAGGCGCTTCTGCAAGGAAAGACAGTTGTTCACTATACTCTTGAGCTACAAGCGACAAGTATTGGTATTCGCTATGATAGCTGTATTACTGGAGTTTCTCTGTCCGAGATGCATTCTTTTAAAGAAATGATTTATGAAAAGGTACTTGAGGTTCCCGGCAAGCTAATTATTAAAGAGTATCCAACGAAGTCCGCCAGCACTCAGACGCTCAAGAATCATATAGAAAAACTCAAACAAAGAGATATAAAACCTGACATGATTCTGGTAGACTATGGAGACTTGTTAAAACCTGTTACTGTTACGAGAGAGAAGAGGCACGACTTGGAATCAATCTATGAAGAACTACGAGCCATTGCACAAGAAAACAAATGCCCAGTCTGGACAGCATCTCAAACCAATCGTTCAGGTCTAAATGCTGAAGTCGTGACCTTGGAAGCAATCTCTGAGGCATACAGCAAATGTTTTGTTGCTGACTTTATTTGCTCAGTATCAAGAACAATTGATGACAAAAATAATAATACAGGGCGAATGTTTGTCGCCAAGAACAGATTCGGTCCAGATGGGCTTGTTTATCCAGCCAAAATGGATCTTAGCAGAGTTAAAATTGACGTGCTACCTTCGACAGGTGAGACAATCGGTGAGATTCAAGTTAATGCCGCCAAACAGCAGTCAGAGAAATTAAAAGAAAGATATAAACAATTCAAGGATGGGAAATAAGTTGGGAAAATTAAAACAATACTTTAATGGTGATGAGTTAGCATCAAATGTGTGGCTAACAAAGTATGCCCTTAAAGATAAAAGCGGCAAAGTCTTAGAGGAAACGCCAGATGATATGCATAATCGCATTGCATCTGAATTTGCCCGCATTGAGGCAAAATTCGGTGGTCAAAATGCCTTGTCTGAAAGACAAATATATGATTTAATTAAGGATTTTAATTATATTGTGCCACAGGGATCCCCAATGATGGGAATTGGCAATAACCACGTTAACGTGTCACTTTCTAATTGTGTAGTCGTCGCCTCACCAGACGATAATATTTCTTCAATTCTTGATTCCGGTAAATCTCTTGCCAACCTATTTAAAAGACGCTGTGGCGTAGGGCTTGATCTTAGCGAGCTTCGTCCCGAAGGTACACCCGTTAATAACTCCGCAGGCACCACCACAGGTGCTTGGTCGTTTGCTGACTTATATTCATATGTTTGCCGTATGATTGGTCAGAACGGACGCCGTGGCGCACTTATGATTTCGATGGACATTCGCCATCCTGACATTGAGAAGTTCGTAACTATGAAACACGATCTGACCAAAGTCACGGGCGCAAATGTATCAGTTAAAATCAGCGACGACTTTATGGAGGCAGTAGAAAGCAATGGATCATTTACTCTTCGGTTTCCTGTTAACTCAGAAAACCCAAAATACACGAGAGAAGTGGACGCCGCCGCCCTCTGGCAGCAAATCGTAGAATCAGCTACAAAAACAGCAGAACCAGGACTTTTGATGTGGGGTAATATTGAAAAATATCTCCCTGCCGAGGCATACGCTGACGACGGCTTTAAAACTATTTGTACCAACCCTTGTGGAGAAATCCCGCTCTCGGCTTTCGACTCCTGCCGCCTCATTTCTGTTAATCTTAAGAACTTCGTCAAGAACCCCTTCACAAAAACGGCATTCTTTGATTTTAAGCAATTCAGCCAAGTAGCGGCAAGTGCCATGCGGCTCTCCGACGACCTCGTGGAACTTGAGATTGAAAAATTGGATAATATTATTAAAGCGTGCGATACATCTGATGAGGTAGAGCTTTGGGAAAATTTAAAGACTGCTTGCGTAAATGGGCGCAGAACCGGACTTGGAACCCACGGACTCGCAGACGCTCTCGCCTGCCTATCTCTCGCATATGACTCCGAAGAGGGCATCGAGGTTATTGATAATATTTATGCTACTCTAAAAGCTTCAGCTTATACTGAATCAGCCAATCTTGCAAGAGAGCGAGGAGCGTTCCCAGTCTTTGATTGGAGCAAGGAAAAGAACAATGCATTTATTAAAAGCCTGCCCAAAAATGTTCAAGATTTGATCGCAAAAGTTGGCAGACGTAATATTTCAATCTTGACAAATGCACCTACTGGTTCGGTTTCTATCATGTCTCAGACCTCATCTGGTATTGAGCCAGTGTTCCGCAATTCTTATATACGTCGCCGGAAGCTGTCTCACAATGAAACTGATATTAAGGCTGATTTTATTGACGACTTGGGTGACAAGTGGACCGAGTACGAGGTTTTTCACCACAATGTCCGAGCATATCTTGATGCCAACAACACAACTGAGATTCCTAACTTTTTTACAGAATCTGACGCGATTGACTGGGAAACCAGAGTTCGTATTCAGGCAACAATTCAAAAACATATTGATCACTCAATTAGTTCAACTATTAATCTTCCAAAAGGCACTGATCCAGAGGTTGTGTCCCGCCTTTATCAGCTTGGCTGGAAGCTTGGTCTAAAGGGTATCACTGTTTATGTCGATGGTTCTAGAACTGGCGTTCTTGTCACAAATACCGACGAAGAGAAAGAATCTTTCCCACAACATCAGGCTGTAAAACGCCCCACTGACTTGCCCTGTAACATCCATCACACAACCATTCAGGGTGAGAAGTGGATTATTTTAGTGGGTATGCTTGACGGCAAACCTTACGAGGTTATGGGTGGTCTATCCAACTTAATTGAGATCCCCGCAAAACACACTGAAGGCATTCTTGTCAAACATCCACGAAAAACAATGAATTCAGTTTATGACTTGCGCGTTGGCAAGAATGGTGATACAATTGTTGTTAAGGATATTGTGAAGGTGTTTGATAATCCAAACTATGCTGCTTTCACTCGCCTTATTTCTCTATCTCTTCGTCACGGAGCAAGCATTCAGTATGTTGTAGAACAAATGCAAAAAGACCGAGATAGCGACATGTTTTCGTTCGCTAAGTGTGTAGCCAGAGTGCTCAAGAATTACATTACTGATGGAACTGCTGCAAGTGATAAGGTCTGCACAGAGTGTGGCTCCAGTGGTCTTGTTTATGTTGAAGGCTGCTTAACTTGCCGCGATTGTGGCTATTCAAAATGTGGGTAAAATGACAATTCATCGCAATATGTATGATAAAAAAGGAAAAACTATGTTACAGCCATTTAATAGGCACATTCTAATAACACCAGAATTCATTGAGAGGGAAAAGAAAAAAGAACAATCAACAATTCTGCTCCCTGATGATTATACGAAGGTAGAGGGAAAATACTGTTCCGCCATTGTTCACAACACAGCCGAGGATTGTCGTTTTGATAATCTTTCAGTTGGTAGCCGCATTCTCGTGGACCGTGCAATGATTGAAGAGGTAGAACATAATGGTGAAAAGCACCACCTTATCTTAGACAACTATGTAATCGCACGAATCACGGAGTAAGTAATTGGCGCATCACTACCACGATTTTTTTATGACCTATGACCGACCTCCTCAAAAAAGTCAACAAATTTCAGGCTCGGCAGAACAAAAAAACGAGAAAAAAGAAGAAAATAAAGAAACTAAATGTTCCGATACGGAAAAATAGCTATTGGATGCACTTTAAGTTCGGCTCTGTATTGCTTTTATAATCAAATACCAATGGTTTACGTTCAAAGACGTAAAATACATCCATTTGATTTTTTTGAACCAGGCACCGATCTTAGTTTGCTTAAAATTGAGCCCCTGCGTTATGACTTAAAAATGTCTGACGAAGGGGTTGCCGTGTTTGGACCCTCAAAACGCCAAGTATACGAGAAGATTATGGTTTTGCTGTCTTTGTCAGGTTTGGTGCCTTTTTCAAATTTAGCAAAATCAGTCCATATTGAGAAAAAACACTTAAAAATCATCACTGAGCGCAACAGGGTCTATGAGGTGGCATACGAGGAGCTTGTAATCTTTGATGATATGAAAATTTCGGGTTTATCTAATATTATAAAGGATAACAAAGACCAAAAAACACAAGTTTTGGACTGGTTTGAAATTAATCAAGGCTCGGGCACCAAAATCGACTATATTCAAACGGAAGACAACTTTATAAACAAAATATTTATGTATGAATCAAAACGCCCTGATGTAAATCAAAATTTTAAAGACTTAGTGGCAATATCACATTTGACACCTCATGAGGCAAAATATGAATATCAGAATTCTGATACATATGCCCGTTTTAAGATTCTGAAATGTATGAAAGAGGCAGGTATCCGAGGACAGAAAAACGGGAAGAACCCGAACTATCCAAAAAAATCACAGGAACCTTTCAAGTGGCTATCTCCAAAGATTACCTTTGTGTACCGAGAAATCGTCCCATCTCCAATGCCCAAATACCGAAATACTAAAAAGATTAAATTTTGCTATGATACCCCCGAACAGATTATGTCGGAGAACACTATAAAGATTAATTCCTACTCAACCAGGCTTTTAAACGCATTTTAATGGAATCCAAACCAACCGTCAAATTATCATCGTTTCATCTCGCAGGAATTATTCCTGTTGCTGGGCACCCGCACGATTTTGGCTTCCAGTGGGACAATGTTATGATGCCCATCGCAGAAAATTACACTGCTTTGGAGAGAAGCGTGATGGAGTGCGCTTATGCGGGCTGCGAGACTATTTGGATTGTTTGCAATGAAGATATTCAGCCACTAATTCGTCATCGTTTGGGCGAGATGGTGCAAGACCCTATTTGGTATGGCAGAACTTTGTCTTTAAACCCAGAACAGCAAAGAAAACCTATCCCAATTTATTATGTGCCGATCCACCCTAAAGACCGCGACAGGGTTGACTGTTATGCTTGGAGCATTCTCCACGGTGCAAACGTAGCTTATTGGATTAGTAAACAAATGAGCGTGTGGGTGACACCAGATAGATATTATGTATCTTTTCCGCTCTCCGTCTATCCTGAAAACGCACCGAGGGTCCATAGAAAATTAATTTCTAGTGACAACAACTTCTTTTTCTGTTATAATGGTAAAACAGTCAAAGACGGCGAATACATAGGGTTCACATTTGGACCCGAAGATTTTATTAAGAGCAGGCAAGTGATTAGAAAAGAGGGAACACGAGAGTGGAAAAGCAGTGTGGAAATACCGACAGAACGTCTGCCGTTTGAAAAAAGATGGTCTGCACGTCATTTTTCCCTTGACAAAGTATTTAAACCTGTTATAATATTAGAGTCAAATGTAAAAGAGTTGGAGTGGTATCACGACTTATCAAGTTGGGATGGTTATACCGGCTATTTTGCATCTGAAGAATCAAAGACAATAAAACGTCCTTATAAAGGCTTATTAAAATACCATGAATGGAATGGTTTGGGAGTAGAAAATGCCAACAAAGACAACATCAGCAAATCCGAACACAGTGACGGACTTACAGAATCAGATTGATTCTTTGACCCAGGAACTTGAAACAGAGCGTGCTAAAACACGACAATTTGGTAATGTTTTGGGTCAAATGCGGTATCGCGTGACAGAGGTTTTGAATTTAGAACCAAGCATTCGTGCTGAAATCTTGAAAGAGCTTGATGCTGTATTCAAACGCGCACTGTAATTAGTTTAGAGGAGGGTAAGATGAACGACCGTATAAAATCCAGTATCCCGTTCGTTGGGCTACATGCACATAGCGTAGCAGGATCATTATTTGACGCACTGGGATATCCACCAGATCATATGGATTTTGCATATGAGAACGGTTGTGATGCGCTTGCTCTAACAGACCACGGAAATGCAAATGGTCTTTCTCATCAAGTGCTTCACGCTAAAAAGATGAAGGAACAAGGCAAAGCCTTTAAGCCTATCTTTGGTTGTGAGGCATATTTCATTCCATCCATCGCTGAATGGCGTAATGAGTATGAGAGAGCACTTGAAGACAAAAAACGCGCCAAAACACTCGGCTCTGAGTTAAGTGGTGCTACTGTGGAGGACGAAAACTCCAGTAAAAAAGTCCAAGATGTATTGCGCCGTCGTCGTCATCTTATCCTCCTCGCCCAAAACCAAACAGGACTCCAGAACATCTTTAAATTGATTTCTGAGAGTTATAAAAGCGAAAACTTCTACCGTTATCCTCGTATGGATTATAGTCTCCTTGCGAAATATAACGAAGGCGTTATCGCCGCTTCCGCCTGCCTCGGTGGTGTCTACGCTGGTAACTTCTGGGAGAATCGAGAAGACGGCGACGATGCTGTTCTCGATGCAATGCGAGAGACAACTCGTAGAATGGTTGCTGTTTTCGGTGATCGCTGGTATGGCGAACTACAATGGAACAACGTTCCAGAGCAACACAAGCTAAATCAGTTTATTATTAAGATGCATGAAGAGTTTGGTATTGGACTTATTTCAACGGCGGATAGTCACTATCCGAATCGAGATGCGTGGAAGGACCGCGAGCTTTACAAGCGCCTCGGATGGCTTGGCAAGGCTGCTCCGTCTTATGAGAGCACTGAACTTCCAATTGATGTTGACGAGATTGGTTATGAACTTTACCCAAAGAACGGCGACCAAATGTGGGAGAGCTACAAGAAGTATTCCGCAGAATGTGGGTTTGAATATGACGATGACCTTGTTCTTCAGTCTATTAAGCACACTCATGAAATCGCCCATCAGCATATCGAAGACTTCCTGCCAGACAATACTGTTCGTCTTCCAGATTTTGTTGTTCCGGCTGGATATACCGCAACTCAGGCACTTGTTAATATGTCCATTGAGGGTTTGCGAGTAAAAGGCTTTCACAACGATAAAGAATACACAGAGCGCCTCCGTCACGAACTCACCGTTATTGATGACCGAGGTTTCTCAAAATATTTCTTGACTATGAAGGCGATTGCAGACAGAGCAAACGATTGCATGCTTACAGGTCCAGGTCGTGGTTCTGCCGCAGGCTCACTTGTGGCTTATGCCCTTGGAATCACTCAGATTGACCCAATTAAGTATGGTCTTCTGTTCTCCCGCTTTCTTCGTTCTGATGCTACTGACTATCCAGATATTGACTACGATGTGGCAGCACCGATGGATCTGAAAGAACAATTGATTGACGAATGGGGTGATACTACCGTTGTTCCGATTTCTAACTGGAACACTCTTCAATTGCGATCTCTTATTAAAGACATTTCCAAGTTTTACGGCATCCCGTTTAAAGAAGTAAACGAGGTTACAGGCAAGATGCTTTTGGAGGCAACTCCCGCCGCTAAAAAAGCACACGGTATTAAAGCAGGTGTGTACACTCCCACGTTCGAGGAGACAAAAGAATACTCCCCAACCCTACAAGCGTTTTTGAACAAATATACGAATATCGCCAATCATATTGATATGTTATATGGTCAGGTGCGCTCTTGCTCTCGTCATGCTGGCGGGGTTGTGGTTGGTGAAAACCTTGACAAATGGATGCCCCTTATTAACTCCAAAGGCGTCCGACAGACCCCTTGGGCAGAGGGGCAAAATGTCCGACATTTGGAGCCTATGGGCTTTATTAAGTTTGATATTCTTGGACTATCTACCCTTGCGATGATTGACGGAGCAATCCGACACATCTTGAAGCGAGAACACGATGTGGAGGAACCAACGTTTAATGATGTAAAAGATTATTATGATAAACACCTACACCCAGATACTATTAATCTGAATAATCAAGATGTTTATGAAAATATCTTTCATAGCGGCAAATGGGCTGGTATCTTCCAGTTTACAGAGAAGGGCGCTCAGGGTTTTTGTCAGCGGGCAAAACCAACAAGCATTGTGGACATTTCTGCCATTACCTCCATCTTCCGTCCAGGTCCATTGTCAGCGAAAGTTGATGACCAGTATGTGGAAGCCAAACAGCACCCGCAGTACATTAAGTATGACCACCCGCTTATCCAAGAGGTAACTGAGGAAACTTACGGCTTTCTTATCTTCCAAGAGCAGATTGCAATCCTCGCCCATAAGCTGGGCAAGGACTTGTCCCTTGATGAGGGCAACAAGCTTCGCAAACTTCTCACCAAGAAGGGGACGGGCAAGGGTCACGAAGCCAAGATGAAGATTCACTCCAAGTTCGTCACAGGCTGTGTTGAAAAGGGTATTCGTCGTGACGTAGCCGAAGGTATTTGGGATAAGTTTGAATACTTCTCTGGATATGGTTTCAACAAATCACACGCTGTTTCCTATTCGATGCTTTCTTACCAATGTGCTTGGCTGGCTCATCATTATCCTGCTGAATGGATGGCGGCGTTCTTGGACAAGGAGCCGGAGAGCCGAAAAGAAAAAGCTATCAATATTGCGAAGGGCTTTGGCTTTGGTATCCGCAAGCTGGATGTTAATACCTCTGGTCGCGTTTGGGAGATCTCCGACGATGGCGAAACTCTCATTCAGCCGCTAACTTCTATTAAGGGTCTTGGTGAGGCTGCGATTGCACAGATTATTAGTAACCGCCCCTTTGAAAAGGTTGAGGACTTTATCTTTAACGAGAATATGGTATATTCCAAACTTAACAAGAAGGCACTGGATGTGCTTGTGCGCTCAGGTGCGATGAATGGGCTTGTGGACGACCGATTTAGCGGTCTTAAGCATTTCTGGTCCGCAGTGGCTGTTGATCGACCACGAAAGATGAAAAAGTTTGAAGAGAATATTGAGCTATATCGTCCAGAAGGTGACTTTGACGAAGAAGATATTATTCAATATACTGTTGAACTTACAGGTGTCTTCCCAATGTCGGAGGTTATGAATCAAAATATCATGGACAAGCTGTATCAAAATATGATTCCTCCAATTGGTGAGTTTGACCCCGACTTGCGTGTTACTTGGTTTATTCCTCGCAAGATTGTTCCGAGGAAAACTAAGAACAATAAAGAATATTGGGTTGTTGAAGTTATTGACGACACTGGTACTACTTCAAATATTAAGTGCTGGGGTGTTAACTCAAAGCTTGATATCCTGTATCTTAACCGCCCATATATGGCGAAGCTCGACTATCACCCAACGTGGGGTTTTAGCACGAGATCTTTACGACATAATTTTAGATTATTGTCTTGACAATTAAAAATACCTCAGTTATAATGTATAAACATTAAGGAGAAAAAATGGACCTATCAATTGTTAGTAACGATGTAGTTGTGGAAGCACGACTCAACCAAGAAGAAGAAGCAAAGCGCCAAAAGGTGCTCGAATACATTCGCTCACTCAGGACTATTGAGGATGCTATTGAGCCATACGCAGAGCAAAAGCGAGAACTCAAGGCTGAGTTCAAAGAGCAGGGCTGGCTGTCAGGAGATGAGATCTCTGTCGCAGTCAAGGCTTACCGCATGCTCAAGGCAGATCAAGATATCGACGAGCTTGTTGAGATGTTCAACTTCTTGCGAGGTGATAAGTGATTATCGAATATCACAGAACCCACTTTAATTCTCACCCTCCCACACGAGGCAATCCAAGCGATGCAGGACTGGATGTTTACTTCTCACCAAAAGCACGAGAGCCAGTAACTATTAATCCTGGCGAGAGTGTTATTCTTCCCACGGGACTTAAGTTTGGTGTTCCCCACGGATATATGCTGGAGGTTAAAAACCGTTCCAGTGTTGCATCCAAGCGATCTTTGATTGTTGGTGCCTGTGTTGTGGATTCAGGTTATGACGGCGAAGTTTTTGTCAACCTCCACAATATTGGTAATGAGCCACAGGTTGTTGAGCCGCACACTAAGATTGCACAGGTTGTTATGACGCCAGTTGTATCGTTTCGGGCACTGGAGACAACAAATCCCAATCTTTACGATTGGTATCCTATCACAATCAGCGATAGGGGTGATGGAGCACTTGGAAGTACAGATGAGTCCTGAGCAAGAATACCAGAAGCTTTATCAACGCATGGCACAGCTTTGTGAAGAACAGGGATGGGGAGACCCCTTTAGTTATGCACGCAGTAAAGAAATCTTGGCTGCAAACGTATTGGGGCACAAAGTCGCAGATGACTTTTCAGGGGCTGACGCATTCGACGCACAAGGTAACGCTGTAGAATATAAATCAACTACAGGCAAGCACTGCAAAGGATCTTATACTGGTATCTCTGTTCAGCCATCTTGGGGAGAGCAAGAAAAGTATTTATTTGAAGAAAAACTTGCAAAATATCCCAAACACTATTATAATAGATTTAAAGACGGCAAGCTTGTTGAATCTTGGGAGATGAGCGGTCAAGATGTGTACAACATTTTGACCCCTAAACTTAAGAGCAAGTTTGCAACCGTCTTGAGCAAAAAAGACCCGAGGCTAAGTGCAAATATTACTTGGTCAGAGATTAAAGAATATGGAAGGAAAGTAATTTAAAATGCCAGCAATGACTGATAAATATGACGCGAAATGTGAAAAGAAAAGTCTATTCATGCTAAAAAAAATATACAAGCAAACTAAATTAGATGGTAGTTTCCAAAGATTTGGTGGATACGATTATGGTTCTGGATGGACAACACCTCAAGCTT
>MDSV01206529.1_pt1 | contig 11232 bp, 9 predicted proteins | sample 810851 | NCBI WGS metagenome assembly MDSV01 (sample SAMN05326640, study PRJNA326480) | marine metagenome | isolation source: seawater | place: Atlantic Ocean: North East | collected 2012 | reverse complement strand
AGAAAGAGAAATAGGATTATTTGTTGGGTTATATATCTCAAGATATTTATTGTTAGAAGATCCTTCTCCGTATTCTGAGAAAAATAAATCTTCTTTATCTGATAAATATATACAACTACCATCATCAGCATTAGCAGTGGAATCATAATTCATAGCTAAAGTATCTGTACATCCATTATTAGATACTATACAGCTACCATCATCATAACAAGCTAAAGGATTAAAGTTTATTGATGATAAATTAGTACAACCACTTATAAAACAACATGAACCATCATCATTGTTAGCATTAGAATTATAGTTATATGCAGTTGAATCAGTACATCCAAAAGTGATGAAAATACAACTTCCATCATCTACATTAGCTAAAGAATCATAATTTAGTGCTGTAGAGTCAGTACAACCATAAACTGGATTATTTGATTCACAAGGAAATGTATGTTGACCTATATCAGACCAATCGTTTTGTGGTAAAACATCCCACTCAGAATCTAAGCTATTTGTACCAGCTGATTGAGTCCAATTTATATTTCCTTGATCAACCGAACATTTTCTTTTTAAAGTATGATCTTTTGTTGCATTTGATACTCCAGCTACACTCCAACCAGTACCAGGATCGGCACCATCAGTACCAATAGCGTCAATAAGAGAGAAACTATTTCCACTAATACCAGAAACTTGTTTAGCTAAGCCTACTGCATCATCCCCAGTCCATGTTACCTGACTCCAAGTAATATCTCCAGCAGAAGTAATAATTGGATTTACCGACCAACTTGAGCTATATACTATATATACATCATTATTACTAAGAATACCATTCAAATTAAAAGTGTATTCAGGCCATGTTCCACCATTAGTCACCTTCCATAACTGATAGGCTGATAAATCAACATCTTGACCAGTACCATTAAATATTTCTATATATTTATTAGTCCCACTTCCTTCAGCATATTCAGAAATAAATAAATCTTGTGCTAAAATATTATATAAACAAGAGCCATCATCTACTGTTGCATTTGGATCATAGTTACTTGCCGTAGAATCTGTACAACCCAGAACTGTTGGGTGATGCGCAATTATCACTCCTTTCATACCCATTGTAACGTGTGGCTGACAAACATAATAAAATGTGTGACAATCATCTGGAATAAACATGCCTGTTGCTCCATAACCAATATTAAAACCATTAGTGATAGGTGCTGTTCCATTTGCTATCCATGTACTATCACTTACCTCTACTGCATTATGCCCTGCACCTAAAACAAAATTAATAGTATCACCTACATCACAAATAATAGTATCTGGCGTAAAGAACATTCCTGTTGTTGTAATGGTATATGAAGTATAGTCACAACTGTCATTACTAACATTAGCTAAAGGATCATAATTAATAGCCAAAGAGTCCATACATCCATACACTGGAGGCATCCATGCTGCTATAGCGGTATTTAACAATCCTTCTATAGTAGAACTATTTTGAGCTGTTACGCAGTAAGCGGCACATATAGTTGTATAAGAACGATCAGGATAAATCACATAATAACTAGGAGTATAATATAATTGATAATTAATAGCTATAGGAGAAACATTATTAGCAATTGGAAAAGAAACTCCATAAGTTGCTGCAAAATTTGCAATTGCAGAACTATCTGTTGATCCATTAACTTCCAGACCAAGAAATCTAGTAGAATTGTTTCCATTTGGACCGTTAGTTAAATATGAGTTCTCTGTTCCTGAAGCATGTGAAATACAATGCCCACATGTGGTGCTCATAAATTCTAATACAACTACCTTCCCACTGTCTAAATAGTCATAAAGAGTATGATTAACACCGTTAATATCTGTTGTTGAAAAATCAGGAGCGTAACCACTGCCAGCTAATAATCCTGTTTGAGCAATAGATGAACAACTTAAAAGAATACTAAAAAGTAATATAATTTTTTTCATAATAAATTTGTTTTGGAATGTCAAATATAAATAATATATATTATATTTTTGAAATGTTTTATATTAAGAAATCATTAAGTGAAATTTGTATTTAAATTAATAATAATTTTATTATGTAATCATTGTTTTTCTCAATCTCTAGTTGAGATACGTGAAAGCTACCTGAACTCTTATAAAGGTGAGGAAACAATTCAAAAATTATTACTCTTATGTAAAAACAAAGAACTACCTATATATGAAGCATATGAAGCAACTGCAAATATGATGATGATAGAGTATACTAGTAATGTGTTTCATAAATTAAAAATATTTAAAAAAAATAGTGATATTTTGGATAAATTAATACTTAAAAACCCAACTAATATTGAAATAAGATTTTTACGATACTGCGTGCAATACAAATCTCCTTCTATAGTTAAAAATAAAAATAAGATGAAGGAAGATCATATATTTATTATGAAAAATATTAATAAACAAAAAGACACTCTTAAAGAGTATATCAATTTAACATTAGTAGAAATTACCTCTAATAGTCAGAAATAAAAATTTAAATATAATTAATAATTTATCTTATTATTTAGATTTAAAATTCTTTATTTTTACACTCCCAAAAAACAAATAATGATCAAGAATTATTTTTTATTAGCTATTTTACTAATATTCTGTATTAATACCAATGCCCAAGAATCATTCACAATTAGTGGCTATGTGCAAGATAATGCATCTGGAGAAAGTTTAATTGGTGTATCAATTTATGACAAGCAAAGCTATCAGGGAACTGCAACCAATCAATATGGTTTTTATTCATTAACCCTACCAGAAGGAGAATATGAAATAATATATTCTTTTATTGGCTATAAGTCTTTAACAAAAATAACAACATTAGATAAAGACATAAGACTCAACATCTCTTTAGAGAATAGCGCAATTTTAACTGAAGAAGTAATAGTAAAAGGTGAGAGATTAGATAAAAATGTATCCAGTTCAAATATGAGTCAGGAAAGAATGGAGGTAGGAAGCATTAAAAAGATACCTGCTATTCTTGGCGAAGTAGATGTTTTAAAAGCCGCACAACTTCTACCTGGAATTCAATCTGGTGGAGAAGGCAATTCAGGTCTTTACGTTAGAGGTGGTGGTCCTGATCAAAACCTAATATTACTTGATGAAGCTGTTGTATACAATGCAGCTCATCTTTTTGGATTTTTCTCAGTATTTAATGCTGATGCAATAAAGGACATAAATATAATTAAAGGTGGTATGCCTGCAAAATACGGTGGTAGATTATCCTCTGTTCTAGATATATCAATGAAAGATGGAAATAATAAAAAATACCAAGCTGATGGAGGCATCGGTCTTCTTTCATCAAGATTAACATTACAAGGACCAGTACAAAAAGAAAAAAGTTCATTTATTGTTTCGGGAAGAAGAACATATGTGGATATTTTATCTAAACCTTTTATAAAAGAGGATGCTCCATTTAGCGGTTCAGGATATTATTTTTATGATTTAACTACAAAAATAAATTATAAAATATCTGATAGAAATAGATTATATCTAAGCGGATATTTTGGTAGGGATGTATTTTCTTTTAATAATTCTGATAATAATATTGGTATTAACATCCCTTGGGGAAATGCAACTACCTCTCTAAGGTGGAATCATTTATTTAATGACAAATTATTCATGAATACCTCTCTTATATTTTCTGACTATAGATTTGAATTTAATATTGCACAGCAAGAATTTGAATTAAAAATCTTTTCTGGAATAAATGATTGGAATACTAAAATTGATTTTCTTTATCAACCAAACCAAAGACACACAGTAAGATTTGGTGGAAATTATATATATCATGAATTTACTCCAGGTAATGCATCTGGAAAAGCTGGTGAAGTAACATTTGAGCCAGATGAAATATTTAAGCAATATTCAAATGAAGGTGCCCTTTATTTATCAAATGACATTGAAATTACTGACCTTTTAAAAGTTCATGCTGGAGTAAGATATTCATCATTTCAACATAGTGGATATATAAGTTTTAGAGATTATATAAGTAATGAATTTACAGGTAACGATGATAATTATAGACATATTGAACCTAGATTAACATTTAGATATAAGTTAAACACATCTAGTTCAATAAAGGGAGCATATACACAAAATTATCAATATATTCACTTAGCCTCAACATCTAGCGTAAGCCTACCAACTGATTTATGGGTGCCAAGTTCAAGCGTAGTAAAACCTAAATTTTCTGATCAATATGCAATTGGATATTTTAAAAATCTATCAGAAAACATGTACGAAACTTCTGCTGAAGTATATTATAAAGAAATGACTAATCTTATAGAGTACAAAGAAGGTGTTCTTCCTGAAGATAATACTAATTCTAGCAGTGATGATTCTTTTGCATTTGGTGATGGAGATTCTTATGGGGTAGAATTATTAATTAAGAAAAATAAAGGAAAAACTACCGGATGGATTGGATACACATTATCTAAGACAACTAGATATTTTGATGATGTGAATGACGGGGATCCTTTTCCTGCAAAATATGACAGAAGACATGATTTATCTATAACAGCTACTCACCAATTGTCAAAAAAATGGACTCTTAGTAGTGTCTTTGTATATGCTACTGGTAATGCAATAACTCTTCCTAACGAAAGATACGTTATTGGTGAAAATATATATACAGAATATACATCAAGAAACGGATTTAGAATGGATCCATATCACAGATTAGATATTGGTGCAACTTATACAAGAAAAAAGAAAAAAAGATTTCAGTCATCTTGGAATTTTTCAATCTATAATTTATACAGTAGAAAAAATCCATATTTTATATATTTTGATTTAGAATCACCTGAAGGTGAAGACGGAAGCATACAGGCTGGAAATTTAACTCCAAAGGCATATCAAGTATCAATTTTTCCAATACTTCCATCTATAACATGGAACTTTAATTTTTAATTATGAAAAAATATTTATTTTCTATAACTATTTTATTTATTTCTTGTCAAGAAGAAATTACACTTGACTTACCTAATGGTGAGCAAAAAATTGTTGTTCAAGGCACAATTGAAAATGGATTACCCCCTTATGTTATATTAACTAAGAATCAAGGATATTTTGAAGAAATAGGAATAAATACTTATTCAAATTTATTCATTGATGATGTTGATAGCATCAAAGTATGGTATGTTGAAAATGAAATTGAAGTTGCGAAATATTTAACAAAAATACCTAACGAATTAGCAGAAGCATTAACTGGAGAAGATATCCCGCTATACACAAGTACTGATTTATTTAATTATATTTATTTTAATGGGGAAGAGTATTTAATTAATGAATACTCATTTAGTAAAGCAGGGAGAACATATTTCTTAGAATTGAATTGGAATGGAAAAATAGTTACAGCTAAAACAACAATACCTTTACCAACACCATTAGATAGTCTATGGGTTGAAGAAAGTGAAAACTCTGAAAAAGATTATAAATGTGATATTAGAGCTGTATATTCAGACCCTGCAGATATTCAAAATAATATTCTTATTAAAAGTAAAAGAAAAGAACATTACGAGCGTGATAGAGAGCATAGTGACACTACTTTATGTGAAATTATTGCTAATCCCGATATAAATTTAAAACTTGTTGATGCTGGATCAGATGTACTAATTAATGGAGAAACTTTTGAGACTTACTTTCCTAGACCTGGAGATGGTGGATTTCCAACAGGAAAATACAATGCAACACACTCAAAACAATGCAATGATTCTTTAGTAAATTTTAATAATGATGTAGTTTTAATTAAATTTAGTCAAATAGATGAACCCGCATTAAGATTTTGGAGAGGAGTTGTTAGACAAGCTGGAACAAATGGAAATCCTTTTGCAGAACCGTTAAATTTAGTAAGTAATATAAATAATGGTCTGGGTTATTGGACTGGTTTTGGATCAGTATATTACGAAGTACCAATTATTAAAAATATTGTTATTAAAAATCAAAAAGATACATTGTCAATTGAGGATATATTTTAATTTTACAAAAAAAATATACAATGACAAGTAAGGAGTTTGAAAAAATAAAAACATTAATTATTGGTTCTGGACCTGCTGGATATACAGCTGCAATTTATGCGGCCAGAGCAGATATGAGTCCAGTAGTAATTCAAGGTCTACAACCAGGTGGTCAATTAACAACTACTACGGATGTTGACAATTATCCTGGATACAAGGACGGAATAATGGGTCCTGAAATGATGGAAGATTTCAAGGCTCAGGCTGAAAGATTTGGAACAGATAATCGATGGGGAATGGTAACTAAAGTAGATTTTTCGAAACGTCCTTTTAAATTAGAAATTGATGAAAAAACTAACGTAATGGCTGAAACAGTTATAATAGCTACTGGTGCTTCAGCTAAATGGCTTGGCATGGATGATGAAAAAAGATTAAGTGGTTTTGGGGTATCTGCTTGTGCCACATGCGACGGATTTTTTTACAAAGGACAAGAAGTAGTTGTAGTAGGTGCCGGAGATACTGCTGCTGAAGAAGCCACATATTTATCAAAGCTATGTTCTAAAGTAACAATGCTTGTAAGAAGAGATGTTATGAGGGCATCTAAAGCTATGCAACATCGTGTGTTTAATACACCTAATTTAAATGTCCTATTTAATCATGAAACAAAGGCTATAAATGGTGAAAAGGAAGTAGAAAGTGTTACAGCAATAAATAATATAAATGGAGAGGAAATAATAATCCCAGCATCTGGATTTTTTGTTGCTATTGGTCACAAACCTAATACTGATTTATTTAAGGGTCAATTAGATATGGATGAAAATGGATATCTTATAGTTGAGGCAGGAACTTCTAAAACAAAAATACCCGGTGTCTTTGCTGCTGGAGATGTAGCAGACCATGTTTATCGTCAAGCTGTGACATCTGCAGGAACCGGATGTATGGCTGCCCTTGACGCAGAGAGATTTCTAGCTTCTCAAGAATAAAAGATCAAATAAAGCATGAGAATTGTTTTTTTTGGAACCCCTATTTTTGCAGCTCAAAATCTTCAATATTTAATTGAAAACAACTTTGATATTACAGCTGTTGTAACTACACAAGATCAAATAAAAGGAAGAGGAAAAAAATTAATTGCAAGTGATGTTAAAAAATTAGCATTACAAAATAATATTCCTGTAATTGAATATAATATTTTTATATTAGATAATATTATTAAAAAATTAAAAGAGATTAATGCAGAACTATTTGTTGTGGTTGCTTTTAAAAAACTACCCATAGACATATGGTCGCTTCCTAAAAAGGGTACAATTAACCTACATGCATCTTTACTACCAAATTATAGAGGCGCAGCTCCAATTAATAGAGTTTTAATTAATGGCGAAAAAGAAACAGGACTAACTACTTTTTTCATTAATAGCAATATTGATAGTGGAGATATAATTAAAAATAAGAAAATATTTATTAATGAAGATTTGACAGCTGCACAACTACATAATTTATTTATAGAAGAAGGAAATATATTACTTGCAAACACTTTAAAAATAATTAATAATGGAAAGTATAAAAGGAAGGAACAGTTAAAAAATATTCAAATTAAAAAGGCTCCTAAATTAAATAAAGATATATTAAAGATAGATTGGAATAAATCTGTTAAAGAAATACATAATTTAGTTAGAGGCCTATCACCTTACTTAAATAAAAATGAAATATTAAAAAATATTCCTATACTCCCTTCTGCTTGGTTTATAATTGCTTATCCAGATGGAAATAAAAAGAGAATAAAAATACAATTAACTAGAATAGAAGAAAAATGTTCAAAACCTCATTTATCAATTGTAACAGATAATAAATCATTTCTTCATATTGCAATACATGGCCAATACATATCTTTATTACAACTACAACCAGAAGGAAAAAATAGTATGAGCATTAAACAATTCCTACAAGGAAATATGATAAATAATGATTGTTTAATATTATGAAGAATGATGAAGATTTAATCAAATATTTATTAGAGTTTATTTCAAAAGATCGACAAAATTTATTTTTTAATAAAATTGAAGAAAGAACAAAACATTTAACGATAGTATTAGATAATATCTATCAATCTAGAAACATCTCTGCATGCATTAGATCTGCTGAATGTTTTGGAATACAAGATATTCATATTCTTGAAGGTATCAATACTTTTTCTGACGATAGAGAAGTATCATTAGGTGCTAGTAAATGGACAAACATTTATCACTATAAAAATAATATCGAGTTAATTAAAAGTCTAAAAAAAAATAAATATAAAATTCTGGCGACTAAGCCTTGTAATGCAAATTATGATATTTCAGAAATAAATTTAATTAATAAAACTGCAATTATATTTGGATCTGAAATAAACGGGTGCAATAATGAAATATTAAAATATGCAGATGAAACAGTATATATTCCTATGCATGGATTCACAGAAAGCTTAAATGTTTCAGTAGCAGTAGCTATTTCCTTACATCATTTAACAAATAAAATGAGAAATTCTAATATTAATTGGAAGTTAACAAAAAAAATAAAGAACAAAATTTTACTTAATTGGCTTAGACAAAGTATTAAATCTTCAAAAGAGATTGAAAAACTATTTATTAAGAATAATTAAGCTAAGGAGCAAGTCTACTTGTCTTCCATCTATTATTAATTATTTTATAAAGTAGTCTATCATGTAATCTAGAGTCTCTCCCTTGCCAAAACTCTATTTTATTTGGCATTACACAATACCCACCCCAATGATCAGGACGTTTAATTAAATCTAAATTCTTATTATTTAATTCATTGTTAAGTTTAGAAGATAAATTAGTATTAATATCAATCTCTTGGCTTTGTGGAGATATGGTTGCAGCAATTTGACTTTTTATAGGTCTACTTTTAAAATATTTATCAGACAGATGTACATCAACTTTCTGAACAAAACCATTGACTCTCACCTGTCTTTCAAGCTTATTCCAATAAAAATTGAGACAAACATTATTATTATTATTTATATCATTAGATTTATTACTATTGTAATTAGTATAAAAAATAAAACCTTTGTTACTTATTTCTCTTAGTAATACTACCCTTGAAGAAGGCTTGTTTTCTAAATCAACTGTTGATAAGACACATGCATTTGCATCGCTTTTATATAATTCTAGTGCATCTTTTATCCATAAATTAAATAGATTGATTGGATTAGATGGAATATTTGAAAAATCAATACTACCTTTACTATATTCGCTTCTTATATTTTTAATATCCATAAAAGTATAATTAAATACAAAGTATATATTTACAAAAATATAACTTTAAATCATATTTATGCTTAAAGCAAGTAAAGGAAAATTATTAATTTCTACTCCTTCAATAGAAGAAAGCCTTTTTTTTAAAAGCGTTATATTATTAACTGACCACTCTAGTAGCGGTAGCATGGGGCTTATACTAAATCATCCTTCAAAATATAAATTATGTGATATAATTCAAAATATTTCTTCAAGTAAATATCAAATCTATATTGGAGGGCCCGTTGATCATCAATCACTACACTACATACACATATTAGGAGATTTAATTCCAAACTCTATTAAAATATGTAATAATTTATATTGGGGTGGAGATTTTAAACATTTAATAGATTTAATTAATAAGAATATGATTACAAATAGTTCCATACGATTTTTCATTGGCTATTGTGGTTGGGATGCAAATCAGTTGAAAAATGAATTAAATGATAAGCATTGGATTATTGAAAATTCAAATACAAAAATTTGCATGAAATATTCAAATAGCAATCTATGGAGAGAAATGATAAAAAATAAGAGTGAAGATTACGCTATCTGGTTAAACTTACCAAAAGACCCAACTTTAAATTAATTTATCAATATTTTTCTTCTTAATATTGAAGATTCATATTTAATTTCAATAAAATATAAACCTTCCTTTTGATTACTAATATCAATTCCTTCATTAATTAAATTAGTATTCAGATACATTTTATTAAATATTTCCTTTCCAAGAATATCAATTAAACTTATATTTATATTTTCAAGTGAATTAATGCTAATATTCAGATTTATAATATCTTTTGTAGGGTTAGGGAAAATCTCAAGTTTATTAATAATCTCATCAATATTTAATTGGACAAAACAACTATCTATACATAAATTATAATCAGTGTAACCACTACCATCTCCAGGATCATAACAATTTCCTGAAAGAGGATTGCATACCCATGTAGGAAGAGGTGGAGTACAAACAGCCTGACAAAATACTAGTGAAGAATATTGACCGTTTCCTGTACCAGGATCATAACAATTTCCTAAACCATCACAATCCCATGAAGGTGTAATATTACAGAACGCCAAACATGTATTTAAATTTGAATATTGGCCATTTCCAGTACCAGGATCAATACATGCTGAGGCTTGATTAATTGTAATGCAATCCCAAGAAGAATTAGGATTAATGATTGGATTAATTTGAAATGAATTAGGAAGAGTAACCCATTGATTTGAATAACAGTCTAGTACTTCTAAATTATAAATACCCGTTGGCTGAAAATTAGGAATATTAACTTGACCTGTTAATGATTGGTTAGTAGATGATGAAGAAATACCATATAAAAATCCGCTGCCAGACCACTGGGAAAAACGAAAATCTGATAAGTTTCCAGTGTTAGACCAGCATGACCAACCTGAAAATGACATATTATTTCCACTAATAATTAAAGGAACAGTTTGACCTTGGCTTCCTTGATTTGGAACAATGCTTGTAAGTTGTTGACCAAAAGAAAAAAAGTTTAATAATATTAAAACTAAAACATGTAATAAGTAGATAATTTTATTCATATAAGATTCTTTTATATATATTAAAATAATCCATTCCTTTTTCTTTCCTCAACCATGAAATTATTTTAAGCTGATAAAACAAATAAGCTTTATTATTTTTTTCAAATATATATTTTTTTGTTGTAACATTCTCATTTTCAAGAATTTTTGTGTAAGTGTTAAATAAATTTTCGGATACTTTAAAAAAAGTATTAATATATAAATTAGATAAACATGAGGAATCTTCAATATTGTAATTATGAACATTTAACAATATATCAAAAGCTTTCTCATAGTTTTTTTCATTAAAATAAAAATTTGATAAATGAGTTGCATGCTCTTCAAATCTCTTTGATTTTTGAAAAATATTTAAATATTCCATTTTCTTTTCCTTTCTTAAAAATGCTACTTTTTTAATTTGATTATATAGT
>MDSV01100508.1_pt1 | contig 11234 bp, 9 predicted proteins | sample 810851 | NCBI WGS metagenome assembly MDSV01 (sample SAMN05326640, study PRJNA326480) | marine metagenome | isolation source: seawater | place: Atlantic Ocean: North East | collected 2012 | reverse complement strand
TTAAACTTAATGCTGCAGATACTATTGTTCCAGCAGAGCTTGCTTTGATAATATTAATTAAGTCTCTTACGCTCGTGTATCTCCAGAGACCGCTATATACTTTAAAAACTATATTTACTGAAATTTTGGAAAATATTAAAACAATAAAAAAGTAATAAAAATTTGGAAGTAATGAACTGGGGATTGAGAAGTCAAATCTCAATAGATATGAACCATAAAGACTAAATACAATAACCAAAGAATCGGCTAATAATAAAGCCCAAATATTTTTTCTTAAAATACTCATTAAATGCTTTTTAAATAATTATAATTCTTACCTCGAATTAATTTGAATTTAATTAATTAGAAATGATTTACAAATAAGAAGCGATTAATTCTTGTGACCTCTAAAAATAACCCAAACCGTTCTAAGCATTATATGAAAGTCTAGTCTAAGGCTCAAATTTTCAATATAATAAAAATCATATTTTAGTTTTTGATGAACATCTTTTATGTTCGTATCAAAAGGTTGGTTTATTTGCGCCCAACCTGTTACACCTGGTCTTATTTTTAGTCTTCTCCCGTAAAAGGGGTATGATTCTTTCAATTTTTTAATAAAAAAGGGTCTTTCTGGACGAGGTCCAACAATTGACATATCACCTTTCAAAATGTTCATTAGTTGAGGTGTTTCGTCAATGTGCAATCTGCGTAAAATCTTTCCTAATCGAGTTATTCTAGTATCTTTACTATCTGACCATATAGGACCAGTATCTGATTCTGCATTATAAATCATTGATCTAAATTTTATTATATTAAAAAGTTTTTCTTTTATTCCTAATCGCGATTGAAAATAAAAAATGGGGCCCGATGAATCGATTTTAATTAGGATTCCAATGATTAACCAAATTGGAATGCATATTATAATTCCAATTAATGCTATTACAATATCTAAAATTCTCTTTAATAATCGCGAATAAAGGGTGTCAATATTCATATTAATATCAATCAATGGTACCCCAACTAGCTGAGTTGTTCTTGCTAATCCAGTAACGACTTCATACATATCTGGAAGTATCTTAATTGAAACTGGAGATCCATTAATTTTTACAATAGAACTTATTATCCTTGCAGAGTTTGGTTGCTCTAAAGCTATTATAATATCGTCAATTCTTTCTGATTTAATAATTTTTTTCAATTCTGATTCAACACCAAGAATTTTTAAATTTTGGTTCGAAAATTGATGATTTTTAGTGTCATCTTCAGCTTGTACGAACCCTTTTACTTTTAACCCATGGTAAGATTGATTCTGCAAGCTCTCATAGACATCTTCACTTCTTCTGTTAACGCCTAAAATAATAGCATTGTTCAAGCCTATCTTCATTTTTAGTAAATATTTTTGGATTGTATGTATTAAAAAGCGATTAATGATTAAGAGGGTTGAATAAACTAGACCATAGGTTAAAATATTTCTAAAATCGGAATGAAAATTTATTATACGAAAAACATGTAATGCTATGTACAGAAAAAGGGTTGAATAAACTATTGGAACCAGCCTGATTATTTCATCGAATCTTGAAAGCGTTGCTCTTGTATTGTATAAATTTGCAAAGAAGAAAATGATTGACCAGCATAATTGAACAATAACTAGAATAAAATAAAATTCATTTTGGCTAATTGATAAAGGAGCATTTTTTTGAAAATAAAAAGATATATTTAAAGAAATAATACCTGAAATAAAATCAGATAATATCAAGATAATTAGCAGCAGGTTATTATATAGTCTTTTGTTCAATTTTTAATTCTTTAATAAAATTCGAAATCAACATTTCTTTTGAAAGGTTATTTTTAACATATTTTAAACCATTCCTTCCGTCAATTTTACATTTTTGCATGTTATTATAATATGTTAAAATTGCTTTTGACATAGCAGATGGATTTTCAGGATCAATCGCAATTCCAGCTTTAGAATTTTTAATCAATTTTTTAGCTTCTCCATTTACTCCTAAAACTACAGGACGCTCACAAGCCATATATTCAAACATTTTTGATGGAAGGGCTGATTCAAAAAGCTTCCTATCTTTCAATGCGACGATACAAATTGATGCTTCACTTATAAATTTAATTAATTCTTTTCGTGGTATTGGTTTATAAAAATTAATTTTTGACATGTAAGGTTTTGCTAAAGACATAATTTTTTCTTTACAAACACCTTCTCCAATAAAAGTAAAATTTATATCATAATCCTTAAGTATTATTGCTGCTTTTATAATAGTTTCAAGATCTTGAGCCAAGCCCATATTGCCGCTATAAAGTACATTGAATTTTTTAGATTTTGATGTTTTTAAAGATAAATACTTATTTATGAAATCTTTACTCACTCCATTCATCAAATCAAACATTGGTTTATTTGCTATAAAATCTGAAATATTGCTCAGGTAATCTCTAAAACCAGGAACGGGAAAAATAAAGCCTTCAGCAGAATCATAGATGATTTTTTCAAGCTTTTTACTTAATTTAAGTAAAAATCCTTTTTTGAGTTGACCTAGTTCATATGCTGAATCAGGCCATAAATCTCTAATGTCTAACCAAAACTTTTTTTTGTAATATTTTTTAGCAAATAAACCAATTATACCAGTGAATAGAGGCGGAGTTGAAATTATTAATAGATCATAATTTTTCACTTTATTAAAATTAAGAATTGCACTAAACATAAATACAAAATAGTGGGAAATTTTTTTTATAAAACTCTTTCTATTGCTTGCAAAAGCTTTTGTTCTAATTATTGTTAGTTTAGGTGATTTTTTCTCATGACTTGACCAGGAATTTTTATAACCAGGAAAATATTCTGAATTTGGATAGTGAGGGGCTTCGCATAGAACCGTAACTCTATGATCTTGTTTAATCAAAATTTCTACAAAATCCGACCATCTTGATGCAGACGCACCTATTTCTGGAGGGAAATACTGTGTTATGATGAACACGTGCAAATCAATTACTTAAACTTAAGGATTTTTGAGGGGAAGAATTATATAGGAATAATCTGTAGACGGGTGATTTGATAAATTAACCTGATTTGAGCCATTTAAGCCCATCATATAAATTTCCCAATTTCCATCTCGCGTTGATTGAAATATAATTTTGTTGTTATCAGGATAAAACCGTGGGTTCCAATCTTCATTTTGATTTTTAGAAATATTTTTTATTGAACCGCTAGAATTGCTATACAAATAAATTTGCTTGTTACCATCTCTCTCAGAAGTAAAAGCTATAGTTTTTCCATCTGGGGAGAAAACTGGCTCGTAGTCATTAGCTTTATGATTTGTAATTTGAAGTAGTTCTGAGCCATTAATTTTTGAAGTATAAATATTTCTATTTCCATCCCTATCAGAAGTAAAAACTATTGTTTGTCCATCTGGAGAAAAAGAATTTCCGTGTGAAATAATATCATTAGATTTGATATTTCTTGTAATATTTATTTTATTTTTATCTAACAACCCAAGAAAAAATATATCCATTCGCCCTTTTTGCCAGCCTTGGTATATCAAGAAAGAGCCATCTGGCGAAAATTGCGGAAATTTTTCATAACCAGAGCTATTTGTTAAATTTTCCTTTTCATTTCCATCCGCATTCATCAAAAAAATGTCATAATTATCATTTTCAGGAAAATAAACAGTATATGTAATTTTATCTTCAATGGGGGAGAATACAGGGGTCCATTCATTTTCCACTGAATTAGTTAAATTAGTAAGATTTTCTCCTTTCCATTGTGTATATCCATCCATCCATTCCAAACTAACAATATAAATTTCTCTATTTCCATCCCTATCTGAAATAAATGCAAGCTTTTCCCCATCATGTGAAATTGAAGGATTGAAATCTATCCATTTATTTTTTGTTAATTGCGTTGAATGCCCTCCATAAATATCATGTATAAAAATATCATAATTCCACCATCTTCTAGATGAAAAAATAATGTGAGGGTCAATGTATTTATCCTGAGAAACATTAGAGTTGTCACATCCAAGCATCAAAAGGCATAAAATTGAAAATAAATATTTTTTAGACATTATTAGATTTTGAATATTTCAAATAAAGTTTAATCATCTGGTTGACATTTTCATCCCATTCAAATTTCTTCTTAACCCTACTTCTAGCGTTTTCACCTAGTTTTTTCCTCAGTTTTTCGTTGTTGTATAAATTAACTATTTCTTTTGCAAGTATTTTGGCATCATCTGGAGCAATAATTTTACCGGTATAGTTATTTTTATTTACCTCTTTCAATCCACCAATATTAGATGTTATTGAAGGTACACCGCAAGCACCGGCTTCTAAAATTGAAACCCCAAAACTTTCTCTTGTTGAAACTGCAATAAATATTGATAGCATATTGTAATATTTAATTATTTCTTCATGAGGTATATGACCAGTAAATCTGACGCTTTTTTCTATTCCTAAATCAATAGCTTTTTGCTCCATATAACTTTTTAAAGATCCATCTCCAACAATTAAAAAATTTAAGTCTTTTTTGTATTTATTTAATACAATGCTTGCAGCATCCAATAAACAATCTATACCGTTATGATCCTCAATACTTTTAATAGTCCCAACAGTAAATTTTTCTTGTAATTTATTTATTGGCTTGAAAAATTTTGTATCAATACCAAAAGGTATCACTTTAATATCGTTTCTATAGCAAATATTTTCTGTTATTTTTTTCATTTCGTAACTAGTTGAACAAACTTCGTTTGAACCTTTTAATACTTTTTTCAATAAAAACTTTGCTATAAAACTAGTAAAAGGGAAGTGGTAGATATCGCTTCCCCATACTGATAAAATAAAAGGTTTAAATCCACTTAAAAACCCAATTAAACCATAGCTTGAGGCATAATGAGCGTGAACCAGATCTGGCTTAACTTCATTTAAAGTTCTTTTAAAAAAAGGAAGGGATCTTATATAATTAATTTTACTTAAATTTGGCTTTCTAAGTTCTTTAATTTTTGCTTCTAAACCTGCTGAAGTGATTTTAATATTGAGTTTATTGTAATTATCAATTGAAAAATTGTTAGGTGAAAAGATACTAAATATATGTATATCGAAATTTTTAGATTTTAGTGATTTGGCCCATCTATAAGTATGTATGGAATTTGCGTCAGCTAATAATAATATTTTCAATTAAGGTTTAGGTGTTGAATTAATGGATATTTCAGTAGTTATAGTTAATTATAATGTAAAAGAATACATTATTTCCTGCATTCAATCAATATATAAACATTCAAAATCTAATCTTAGTTTTGAAATAATTGTGATAGATAATAATTCTCAAGATGGAAGTTGTGAAAAATTAAAAAAAGAATTTCCTCAAATTTCACTAATCAGAAACAATACTAATGCTGGTTTTTCGGTAGGCGTCAATCAAGGAGTTAAAGTTTCAAAAGGTAAATATATTTTCATTCTTAATCCAGACACTTTATTTGTAGAAGATTGTCTTAGTAAATTAATAAAAGTAGCTGATAATTATGAAAAATTAGGCGCCATAGGACCATCATTAATAACAGAAACAGGATCTATTCAGCAATCTTTTTGGAAAAAACCATCGATAATTAATACTATACTAAGTATATCTCATCTTGATTTTCTGAATTTTCACAAAAACTATGGTTTCAAAAAATTTAATAGCACTAAAAGGGTGGACTCTATTTCTGGAGGAGCTTTTTTAGTATTAAAAAAAGTTTATAATAAACTTAAGGGCTTCAATGAGAATCTTTTTTGGATGGAAGATATAGATTTTTGTATACGGGCAAAAAAAATGGGTTTTGAAATTTTATATTCACCATTAACAAAAATTATTCATTTATCTGGAAAAAGTGCTGAAAAAAATATTCGGGTTGTAATTTTGAATCAATTGATTAGCAAAATAAAATTTTTTAAATATCATCATCCTAAAATAGAATATTTTATCATTTTGATTTCTATTTTAATGATTTCATTAATAAAATCATTAATAATTTTACTAATTAGTCCATTTTCTAAATTATACAGAAAAAAATTGATAGCTTACCTTTATACTGTACGTTCTATTTTATTTAATAACTGGTAATCTCAGAGGTATTTTTTGAAAGTAAAATAACCGTAATCGCGAAGCCAAACATTATCCACATTGGGAAAAAATATATTGTCGAGCTTGCAGCTATAGCAGCTGGTATAAATGCAATTAATGACAAGAACAATGACTCACTATAATACCTAATATGGCTATTATTATTAGTTTTTGAAATAATAAATAGTTTATATATGATTATTGATAGCCAAAAAAAGATTATTAATGCAGTAACCAACCCACCTTCCACTAATAATTCAACCCAAAAATTATGCATGGATGTAAATCGACCATCTACAGGCCCAATTATTTCTTGATTTGCAACTGAGCCTCCCGCCCCAACACCGACACCATAAGAATTAGCTAATGCTTCTAATCCGTTATCTATCAATTCTCTTCTCCATTGAATTGATCCGCCGACATCTATTTCGCCGCTCATATAAAGAGTAAGCGCTTGTATAGTATTTGCTATTTCATTGATTCTTGGATTTTGGCTATCGCTAAACTGAATCATGCCCCAAAGAAGCAAAAAAGAAGCAGTCCATACAAATAATAGTGTTCCTATTTGCTTTTTTATTAAGAGTAAATAAAGGGAATAACTAACCAGAAGACCTAAAAATGCAGCTCTGGAAGCTGTCATAATTACTATTGTAGTAATTGAAAAAATTCCAAAAAATCTTATGAGGCTTTTATTAATACATAAGAAAAAAGGTAGTGATATTACCATGCATATAGCGAGGTCGTTAGTATTCCAACGAAATCCTGTAGGAGGTTTAATATTTGAATAAAATAAAAGGCTATCAAATTCAGAATAATTAATTGGCTCTTTGCCAAACACAGTAGCTATTGAAGAATAAGATGAAATTGGCATTCTAAAGCTTGTAAATGATTCAAATAAAGCAATGACTATTTCTATTAGAATAAAAAAAGATAGGCCTTTAAATATTGAATTAAAATTATCAATATTTTTTGAAAATGAAATTATTGATATACAGATGATAATACCGCAGAAAAGGTAAAAAATATATTTAAAGCCCAGTTCTAAGCTCGGAGCCCAAAATAAAGATAGTGAATACCAAAAAAAAACTGCAATTAATGGATATACATAATTTTTGGAGAAAATTTTAAGATTGAGTCTATAATTATTTTCTTTTAGTTGAATAATCCAAGTTATTGCCACAAAAACTAAGATTAAATGAAATAAATAAAAATCACTATAGCTTATTGCAACACCAATAAATGCTGAAATAATTAGAACTAAGACTGGTTTATTCATGCTTATTCTGTATCAACTAATTCCAACCATTTTTTAAAATAAAAATCAAAATCATAACTATTGTCGAAATTTCATAAAATAGTAGAGATATAGGGTAAGCCCTAATTCCATAGTTATTTATCAAGTAAAAGAATACAGTAAGTGCGATTGCTAATGATAATATTTGTGTAACTAAATAATATAGATCTTTATTTTTTACCATTAACCATTGTCGTCCTAAAGCATTTGAAGCTGCTGTCAGGGGTAAGGATAGAGCAAATAATCTTAATAAATTATTTGCTTCAGAAAACTGACTACCAAGAAATATCGATATAATAATATCAGCGAAAAGGTAGCTAATTAAAAAAAAGAGCAATCCAATGATCGTAATTAATATCAAATAGTTTTTTATTAATAATCTGGATTTAGTTTTATTTTTGATATTAATAGATGAAATTATTGGGAAAAATGACTGACTAATTGGACCAAATAGAGTATTAAATGCTCTATGAATTCTACTTGCTCCGTAGTAAAAACCTAATTGAACGGGATTTACAAAAACACTTAAGGCCATTACACCAATGTTTTGGTAAATCATTGGAATTATAGTTATTAATAGACTAGGCATTGATTTAGAAAAAATTAATTTTGATTGGCTAGGCTGAGAAAGGGTTAATAATCCGAGCTTCTTAATTATTTTGAAATAAAGATAAAGACAGGTTGCAGCACTAGACAGTGAATAGGATGCTAAAACTATCCATGAATCATCAGATGATTTAACGTAAACAATAATTGCAATAAATCCAATTAATCGGAAAAATAATTTTGATAAAGCAATTATTTTCATTTTTTCAATACCTTGAAAATACCAGGTAGGTGAAATGCCCTGAAAAATAGCTCCAAATACTACAATAGCAACATAATTGGGGCTATCTTTGAATGTTGGAAAATAGAGAATTGACAATAAAGTAAATATCAATGCTATTGGTATAAGAAAAATTTTAAATGTTATTAAGCTATCAATAAATTTTTTTAAGTTAGTTTGATCGTCTTTTATCCTCGCCACTTCTCTTGTTGCCATTAATGATGAGCCAAACTCAATAAATAGAATTATCAACAAACCAAAAGTTTGAGCAAGGCCAATTTTCCCAAGCTCTATTGCGCCAATAGCTCTTGATATGAATGGTAATAAAAAAAGCGTTAATACATAATCAGCAAAATATGATATATATAAATAAAAAGAATTATTAACTAAAGAGCTTTTAGTTCTGCTAATTAAATTTAAAAGCATTTTATAAAATAAATTTACTTCGAAAAGAAATTTTCAATAGATTGGATAATAATATTACTAGCATTGCCATCTCCGTAAAAATTATTTGAAAAATCACATTCATATTTTGAAATTTCATTAAAAGCTTTTTTTAGGTTTTCGGGTTCGCAAAGCATATTTGCTCCTTGGTTGATTAACTCAATCCACTCTGTTTGTTCACGAATAGTTAAGCATTTTTTTTTTGCAAAAAAAGATTCTTTTTGTAGTCCGCCGCTATCAGTTATCACCATTTCGCATTCGTTTAATAATCTCAACATTGATGTATACCCAAGAGGTTCAATAAAGTTGATATTGCTTTGGATTTTGTATTCTTCGATTTTCTTTTTAGTATGTGGATGAAGAGGCATAATTATTTTTTGTCTATTGTTTATTTTATTCAAATTTTTGAAAATGTTTGATAATTTTTCAGGTGAATTAATATTTTCTCTTCGATGTATAGTAGCTAAGATGAATTTTGATTTAATTAAATCATCATGTAGATCGTATTTGTAAGAACTAAACTTTAAATAAACATCATACATTACATCACCAGAAAGCATTACGCCATCTGTTAAGTTTTCTTTTAAAAGATTTTTTACAGCATTTTCTGTCGGACAAAATAATAATGACGATAAATGGTCTGTTATTATTCTGTTATTCTCTTCATGCATCAATCTATTAAAGCTCCTTAAGCCGGCTTCCACGTGAAAAATTGGTATACTAAGCTTCTTTGCAGATATGCAACCCGCTATAGTTGAATTAGTGTCTCCATACACTATTACTCCATTAATTTTTTCTTTAATTAGAATTGGATTGATTTTCTTAACCATCTTTTCTACCATTTGGCCATAATCAATTTGATTAACATTTAAATTATAATTTGGTTTAGGTATGTTCATTTCATCAAAAAAAATATTTGACATTTTTTTGTCAAAATGCTGACCTGTATGGATGATTATCTCAGAAAATGAATTTATGGTATTTATTTTTTCAGAAACTGGCGCAGCTTTAATAAATTGAGGTCGCGCGCCAATAATTGTAGCAATTTTCAATTGCTATGCACAAAAGTTACTTTGGATCCATCAAATAAATACTCTCCACAGCTGCTTTTTCCAAGCTTATTAAACTCTAGTCGATCACCAGTTTTATTGACCCACCCAATTAGTTTAGCAGGGTTTCCAACAACTAAACCATAATCTGGAATATTATTTAATACGACAGCTCCAGCTCCAACTAAGGCATATTCTCCAATAGTTATACCGCATACAATAGTAGCATTAGCTCCAATAGATGCTGATTTTTTAACCAATGTTTTCTGATAAAAATCTGAATTATTTTGAGGAAATTCTGATCTAGGATAAACTATATTAGTGAATACCATTGATGGGCCACAAAAAACGTAGTCCTCAATTTCAACCCCTTCATATACAGAAACATTGTTTTGAATTTTAACATTATTACCAATAACTACATTATTTCCAATATTAACGTTCTGGCCCAACGAACAGCTTTTTCCTATCCTAGCATTTTTTTGGATATGAGAAAAATGCCAAATTTTTGTGTTATTGCCAATTTTTACACCGCTGTCAATTATTGCGGATTCATGGCAAAAGAATTTTTGTTTATCCATCCGTACTTTTTCTCCAAAAAATTAATTTAATATCTTAAAATTACTCTTATAACTGAAAAAACTAAACCAATGAGACTGAATGTTGTAACAAATAAAATTCTTTGGGGTGAGCTTTTTTCTAATGGAGGAATTGCGCGATCTAATACATGAAGAATTGGTGATTTCTTTACTTCATCTATTCTTGCTAATTCTAATTGCTTTTGAAGTGTTAAAAATACTTCTTTTTTTGCCTCAACTTCCCTGAAAAGCCTTGAAAAATTCATAAATAAATCTGGAGATTCCTCGTAACCTCTATTTCGCTCTTTAAAGTTTTTTAATTGAAGTTCGGCAAACTCTAATTCTTGCCTAACTACCAATAGTCTATCAGAAATAAATATTTTTTCTTTTTTTGATTGGGCTGAATTTTCTTTTTGAATATAGTTTTGCACCTCATCTCCAATAAAATTTGCAATTGAAGCAGCTACATAAGGATCTTCAAAGGTTGAGGTTATTCTAATTAAGCCAGTCAGCCTATTTTCAATTACATCAATATGATTATAAAACATTGAGATCGCTTTTTCACGTATTTTTTTTTCGTCGTGCTGCGAATTCTTAGTTAAAGGTATCCAACTTTTTTCATTCAAATTCCATAAGTTTTCTAAACTGGTTGAATCTCCACTATGATTAATCCATTTATTGTTAATTGCTTTATTTGCTATTAATCTGGATTTTACAACATCAGGTATATTAAAATCTTGTGTATTGTTTTGTGAATTTAGTCCCAAATTCGATGCTAATGCTTGAAATTGACCTAGACCTGGCGTAGACTCTTTTTTTGCTGGATAAAGGGAAATTTCGGCTGAATAATACTTTTTGAACAAAAAAGAGCTCGAAATACCACAAAAAGAGAAAAGAACTGTAATCAAAAAGATTGATTTTTTACTGTTAGCCAAAACATTAAATAAAAAGTTCGAGGTGAAAATTT
>MDSV01217133.1_pt1 | contig 11235 bp, 9 predicted proteins | sample 810851 | NCBI WGS metagenome assembly MDSV01 (sample SAMN05326640, study PRJNA326480) | marine metagenome | isolation source: seawater | place: Atlantic Ocean: North East | collected 2012 | reverse complement strand
TTGAATGATAATTAAGTTATATAACAGCAGATTCTAATAATTTCAAAACCCCTTTTTCTGTATCCATGGTGGCTTTTATCCCGATGGGTAAGGTAACATTGTCCTCCTCATGTCCAAAAGGTCCTCCCCCCATGACAGGAATGTCTAAATCACCCAAACGGTCTTTGAAAACTTCACTAAGGCTAGTTGAAAACTCATAATAAGGATCTCCTGGTTGTGCATCACATCGGGTAAAATGGCCTAAAACAATGCCTTTTACACCCTTAAATTTTTGTGCAGATCGGAGTTGAGTAAGCATTCTATCAATACGATAAGTAGACTCTCCAACCTCTTCAATAAAAATAATGTGATTGGACCAATCGCACTCGTAAGGAGTCCCAATCATACTAATTAGGACAGACAGATTACCTCCCATCAGTTTACCTGTAGCTATCCCTGGAGAAATGACTAATGGATCATCGATTGTAATTTTATTTTTTTTCCCTTTTTGAATCACTGCATTAAAATGTTCAATTGAAAAAGGGTTAAATATAGAGATTCCAACGGGCCCATGAAAACCCACTATTCCACAATTTTTGTAAATGGCCAAATGTAGTGCCGTAATATCGCTGTATCCAATTAGGGGTTTGCAATTCGCACTGATCAGAGAATAATTTAGCTTTTCTAGAAGTCTCGTCGTACCATATCCCCCCCGAGCACATAAAATAGCGGACACTTCGGGATTTTCATACATATGGTGTAAGTCTTCAATTTTTTGTGTATCCGTACCAGCAAGAAACCCATTTTGTACCCTTAAATTATCTGTATGGAGAATTTGATAACCCAGCAGCTGAAAATTTTCTACTAACAATTCGTAACCAGATCTTTTTAAGGCCCCCGAGGGAGCAATGACTCCGATTGAAGCCCCAGGCTTCAGTGCTTTTGGTTTGATAACTTCAGTAGATGGGCGAAAGGAAGTAAATGCGGGTACGGTTCCCACCAATACTCCAGATTTGATAAATTTTCTACGATCCATAAAGGTAAAAATACAAAAATCTATTTGTTTAAATGATAAGAGATTAGGGTTATAGGATTTATTGTCAAAGAGTTCAAGACAGAAATTCTAAGATTCTCAGAATAATTAATCTATTTTTTTCTTCCAATAACGGATCAAACCCGCAACACTCATCCAGGAAGGGTTTGCAGCTTCATATTTTTTCACCCCCATAGGATTGACACCCATATCAAGTAATTGTTGGGAAGTATATTCACTGAATTTAGGGGTAAGCTCTTCGGCAGAATAACCAGCTTCCCAATTTTTTTTTACCCACTGGGACCAGTCATTGATCATACTTTTAAGTGTATTCATATGGACCGGAACATCCTCAATTACACCGAAATGAGTAAGATAAATTTGGGTGGGCTCGCAGGCAAGAATGAGATCTATCGCGTGGATCCAATCTTCCAGATTGATGTCTGGTGGTGGGCAAGGCGGTACAACTGGGCCTTTTTGAATTTTAACTCCAGCAACATCACCAGTAAATATCAAGTCGTCTATTTTCCATGCGATATGATGTTTGGCATGTCCGGGTGTGTGCAGCGCCTGAAAACAGTGATCTCCGACAAAGATTTCCTCAAAATGTCCGACACCACGTAATTTATCAATAGGTACAGGGTGCATTTCACCCCACAATCGATCCATATCTCCTTGATAAATGCGCTTGGCCGATTCCATTAATTTTTTAGGATCGGCCAAATGCTTTTCCCCAACAGGATGCAGATAAACAGAGGCCCCAAGCGCAGCCAAGGCCCAAGCAGCACCCGCATGATCTAGATGAATGTGGCTCAAAAAAACATGTTTTATTTCATCCATTCCAAAGCCGCATCGATTAATTTCACTTTTGAGGACTTCATAGGTAGAGTGAGGACCCGTTTCAACTAATACAGGCCCCTTGGATGTCACTACCAAATAAGCCGCTATAGATTGGGAGTATCCTAAAAATTTTAAATCTAATGTGTAAACCATGTCAAATAACAATTTGTCTTCGTAATTTAGCTTGCTAGTAGCAAAAGGCAGATGACAGAAAAGAAATATTTTCAAGACTATATGCCAGGAAATGTTTGTTTTGGCTGTGGAAAAGAGCACCCAGAGGGACTCCAAATCAAAAGTTATTGGGCTGGATCTGCAGCTATTTGTCACTGGCAACCGGAAGAAAAGTATAGAGGCTGGCCCAAACTACTTAATGGAGGGGTTATGGCAACTATCATTGATTGCCATTGTATGGGCACAGCCATGGCATATGCTTATCAGCAAGAAGACAGAGATATGGATTCTACTCCCTTTTATCGTTATGCCACCAGTGGGTTAAAAATCAAGTATTTAAAACCAACATCAACTAAAGATTTAATTACTTTAAGTGCTCAGATAATCGAGCATAACCAACGTAAAATTACCATGACTTGTAGCCTAAAAAGCAGAGATATAATAACGGCTCAGGCAGAAGTTATAGCGATAAAAGTATACGACAGTTCAACGAATAATGAAACTAACCAATTTGAATAAAAATGCATCCTGAATTAATAGAAATAGGAGGAATCACGCTTTATGCCTATGGTTTCTTCATCATGATCGGCGCGCTTACTTCCTATGCATATGGGATAAAAGTGTTCAAAAGAGAACTAGATATTGACCCTGACAAAGTACAAACTTTAACAATATTGATTATTTCTGCCTCAGTTATAGGAGGAAAGATTTTCTTCTATTTTGAGGACCCGGCTTATTATTTTTCAACCCCCGGAAACTTACTTAAAAATTTCAGGCAAGGCTTTGTATTTTATGGATCTTTAATTTTTGTAGTCCCTACCGTAATTTGGTATTTTCGAAAAGAGAAATGGCCCATATTTCCTATGCTTGACATTCTTTCTATTATCGCTACGATAATACATGGATTTGGTAGATTAGGCTGTTTTTTTGCTGGATGCTGTTATGGTTTACCCACAGACTCATTTCTAGGAGTAACTTTCACAGATGTCAAATCTCAGGCAAAACCCTTAGAAACTCCGCTGCACCCTACACAGCTTTATGAGGTTTTTTTCATTGGATCTCTGATGTTATTTTTAATTCAACTGAAACGAAAACAGCAATTTCACGGACAATTGGTATTTCTATATGTGATTATATATGCCATGGGAAGATCGGTTATAGAAGTATTTAGAGGTGATCTCAGGCGTGGGTTTATTCTAGAAGGATTGATTTCGCATTCACAATTTATTTCTATTATTCTGATATTGATTGCAGGGGCGTGTTATTGGGTGATCAGTAAAAACAGTAAGTTCAAGATAAGTAAGCCCTGATTTGAAGGGCACCGGGTAGAATAGAAACTGAAAAAGGAGGTTGATGAAACCATTCGCCATCAATATGAGCCTCGAGCTGTGCGTTAGCCCCTATAATTAGTTTTTTGGCATCAAATAAAGAAACTTCTTTCAGCCGATTATGAGACCCTTTTTGCAGGGTTAGTACTTTCAAATAGCGCTGCAATGGAGAAAGAGACCCAATGGTACATACAGAAAGCTTCCCATCATTTAATTTTGCGTGAGGTGTCAACTTGAAACCCCCACCAAAGGTGGTTCCATTAGCGATAGTCAATAAAATTAAATTTTGCCTTTTAGGAAATTGATCTATAATCAAATCAAAATCACGACATTTATAACTTCCCAAGATATGAAGAACATGATAATAATACTTTAGCTGACCGCTGATGAAAGGGACCTTTCGGTTTATCATATCAGCAGCAATCTGACCATCAAAACCGACCCCCACGCCATTGATAAATTTTCGATCATTGCAAAGGCCGATATCAATTCGATTTATGGGCCCATTCAGTGCTGTATCGAGTTGGCTTTCAAATGTGGATCCTATGCGGATGTTCTTTACAAAATCATTGCCACTGCCTGAAGGAATAAACGAAACTGGAAGGTCATATTTCAATCCATTTATGGCTTCATTAATGGTACCATCCCCTCCAATAATTATTAAATCCGTATACTCGGGAGTTAAATTATTTTCAACAGTTTGAGAACCTCTGCAATCATTACGGGTTTCAAACAGACTAAATTTTATGCCTTGCCCTTCAAAAAAAGTGGATACTTTCCTTCCTATTTTTTGACTTTTTCCTCGTCCGGATTGAGGATTTACGAGCACAAAAAAATGTTTAGTCATTAGCGAGTTTTGAGACGATAAAAGCTATACTGATCATTAGTAAATATAATTAAAACTAAAGGTTATTGTTGAGAGATAGCAAACGAGGTTTTAGAATGATGGATCGTTGGAAAGCCACTTTTTATTCAAAAGGGAGATTACCCATATCTACATTACCTCCCGTAAGAATAATTCCTACTTTCTTATCTTTAAAAAAAGCTTTTTGATTCAACAAAGCAGCAAAGGGAACGGCACAAGAAGGTTCGATAATGATCTTCATTCGTTCCCAAATCATTCGCATCGCGCAGCTAATTTCCTCCTCTGAAACCGGAATCACCTCTTTTACATATTTTTGGATAATTTCAAAGTTTAATTTACCCACTGTAGTTTTAAGGCCATCTGCGATGGTGTTTGTTTTGGTAACTGGGATAATTTTACCTGCTTTAAGAGATAAATAAGTGTCATTTACGATTTCAGGTTCTCCCAAAATAACTTCTGTTCTTGGAGAAAAATGTTTAACGCTTAAGGCTGTTCCTGAAGCTAAACCACCCCCTCCCACAGGAATAAGCAAATAGTCCAAACCAATATGGGCGTCAATTAGCTCCTTGGCACAAGTGGCTTGCCCAGTGATAATATTTATATCATCAAAAGGAGGGATAAATAACGCATTTGTTTCTTGAATGACTTCGGCGCATGCTTCTTGCCTTGCCGTTTCATTGGGCTCGCAAAAAAGAATCCGACCACCATAATTTTTGACTGCATCAACCTTTACCTTCGGAGCATTTTTGGGCATAACAATGTAAGCGCTTACTCCTGCAGTCTTACATGCATAGGCCACGGCCTGAGCATGATTCCCCGAAGAATGTGTAGCAAACCCATTGAGACGTTCTTTAGAATTTAAAGAAAAGATAACATTAGAAGCGCCACGCATTTTGAAGGACCCTGTTTTTTGAAAGTTTTCGCATTTAAAAAAAAGATGAGCGCCTGTCAAATCATTAATAAATTGAGAGGTCAAGATTGGGGTATTATGAATGTGTGGAAGGATACGGTCATGTGCAAGTTGAATATCACTTGCGGTTGGAATTGGGTGCATTATCATATTATTTGAGATTACTAATGTGCTTCAAGCCAATTACTCCCCGCACCGATGCCAACCTCCATAGGAACTTCTAATTCTATGGCATTAACCATCAACTCTTTTACTTTTTCTTTGACCCGAGCGATTTCAGAATGATGAACTTCAAATACCAATTCGTCATGGACTTGCATCAACATTCTCGAAGCAAGCTTTTCTTTTTTCATCCAATCGTGAATGTTTATCATAGCGACCTTAATTAAATCTGCTGCAGAACCTTGAATTGGAGCATTTATGGCGTTTCTCTCGTCATAACCGCGCATGGTAAAATTAGCAGCATTGATATTCCGCAAGTAGCGTCTACGACCCAAGAGCGTTTCTACATAACCTTGCTCTTTAGCCTTTGCGATGCTATCATCCATATAAGCCCGCACAGAGGGAAATTCTTTCCAATAAGCCTCAATGATCTCGGCGGCTTCGCTCCTTGAAATATTTAGATTTTGAGAGAGCCCAAAAGCAGACATTCCATATATGATACCAAAATTAACTTCTTTAGCTTTTCTGCGCATATCGAGATCTACTTCCTCAAGGGAGACATTAAATACTTTACTGGCGGTATTTGCATGAATATCTTTCCCTTTTTTGAAGGCTTCAATCATACTTTTATCTTTTGAAAAATTAGCCATGATGCGCAATTCAATTTGGGAATAATCCGCGGCAAGGAGTACAAAATTACTATTTAAACTGATGAATGCTTTTCGTATCTCACGACCTTTTTTTGTTCGAATAGGAATGTTTTGTAAGTTAGGATTATTAGAGCTGAGACGACCTGTGACAGCTACGGTTTGACGATAATCTGTGTGGACTCGCTGGTCTTTAGGATTGACCATTCGTGGCAATGCATCCACATAAGTTGATTTGAGCTTTTGATATTCTCGAAACTCTAAAATCTTGTGCGCGATATCATGGGTAATTGCCAGTTTTGAGAGAATATCTTCACCCGTAGCATATTGACCCGTTTTTGTTTTTTTTGGCTTTTCAATAAGCTTTAATTTTTCAAATAAAATGCCCCCTAATTGTTTGGGAGAACTGATATTAAACGTTTCTCCTGCGATTTCAAAAATCTCCTCTTGAACTCTTAAGCTTTCTATTTGAAGTTCCTCACTCAATTCACTTAGCGCCTTCTCATCTATACTGACCCCACTGTACTCCATGTCTGCAAGGACGAATGAAAGGGGCTCCTCCAATTCGTGAAGAAGTTTACCTAGATTCCGATCATCAATCTCAATGGCTAACTTTTCTTTGAGTTGAAAAGTAATATCAGCATCCTCTCCCGCATATTCGGTAATCTCCTCTAAAGGTACTTCCCGCATACTTTTTTGACTTTTCCCTTTTGGTCCAATAAGCTTCGTAATACTTACAGGAACATAATTCAGATAAGCCTCTGCCAGGGCATCCATACCATGTGCTTGTTCAGGATCAATGAGATAATGTGCAAGCATGGTATCAAATATTTTACCCTTGACCCTGACATCATAATTACGCAAAACTTGAATATCATATTTAAGGTTTTGACCAATTTTTATTATATTTTCATTTTCGAAGATTAGCTTAAATTCATGGATAATTTTATGGGTAGTGGCTCTATCCTCTGGGAGAGGGACATAAAAAGCAGTTCCTTTTTCATAAGAAATTGCCAATCCAACCAGTTCGGCATCTAATGTATTAAGACTGGTAGTTTCTGTATCAAAACAAAACTCAGAAAGGCTACCCAATGTTTCAATAAGCTGTTTTCTTTCTTTGATTGTAGAAATACATTTATAGTTATGCGGTGTAGTCCCAATATTTTTTTTGTCACTAGATGTTGTTACGGTATTTGAGGTATTGTTCTCGAAGAGGCCCAGTTGACTCAACGCCTTTTTTTCTGCAGCAGGGACACCAAAAATTCTTTTAGCAATGGTGCGTAGTTCCAGCTCTTCTAATACGGGAACAATAAGATCCTCTATGGGTCCAGAATAACGTAAGGCTTCTTCATCAAAAGTAATGGGGCAGTCGAGCTTAATGGTGGCTAATTCTTTTGAAAAAAGGCCTTGTTCCCCGAATTCTTCAATTTTCTTTTTTACACTTCCGGTTAATAAATGCTGATTGGCCACAATTTCTTCTAAAGACCCATATTTTTTGAGCAACTTAGAAGCCGTCTTATCTCCAATACCAGGTACGCCAGGGATATTATCTACCGCATCACCTTTAAGGCCTAGCACATCTATGACTTGAAGCACCTCGTTGATATCAAATTTCTCTAACACTTCTTTAATTCCTAGAATATCTACACCGTTACCCATAAAGGCAGGCTTATAAAGAAAGGTATCTTCATTGACCAGTTGAGCATAGTCTTTATCTGGAGTCATCATAAAAGTTTGATACTGATTCCCTGCCAGACGCGCTAAAGTTCCAATAAGATCATCTGCTTCATAGCCATCTAATTCAATAACCGGGATCCCAAATCCTTGAATTATTTTTTTACAATAAGGAATAGCGATATTAATTTCCTCAGGTTGTTTTTCTCTATTGGCCTTATAGTCAGTGAATGCCTCGTGCCTAAAAGTAGGAGCGTGAGTGTCAAATACAACTCCAATATGCGAGGGTTTTTCCTTATTGATAACTTCAAGTAAAGTGTTAGTAAAACCCATAATGGCCCCAGTATTTATGCCACTAGAGTTGATTCTGGGGTTTTTGCTTAATGCGAAGTGCGCGCGATATATCAAGGCCATTGCATCTAACAAAAATAGCTTATAAGGATTTTCATTCATACAAGTAAAGGTATGCGGAATCAATTGTTTATTTAAATTGAAATGAAAAAATTGATTGTTTAATAATTCATTTTGTAAAAAAATAAAATCATTTTGATATTATTAATTCATTGCTAGCTATTTTGGTGAATCTTTTTAACAATCACGTATGGATATTACATCATTTAATCAAATTATTGCCTCACGCAGATCAGTTTTCCCAAAAGATTATAAAGCTGGAAAAATTGATAACCATATTATTTGGCAGATTTTAAAAAATGCAAATTGGGCCCCTACTCACAAAATGACAGCACCATGGAGGTTTAAAGTTTACTCAGGTAAAGGCCTCGAATTTTTGGGTAAAAGACAGGCAGAAATCTATAAAAAAATGTCTTTAAAAGAAGGAAATTTTGTTCAATCCAAATACGATAATTTAACTAAAACTCCATTGCGGGCATCTCATGTAATCATGATAATTATGAAGAGAAGTAAAGAAGTTAAAATTAGAGAGGTCGAGGAAATTGCCGCGGTCTCATGTGCTGTTCAGAATATGTATTTGACGACAACCGTTTACGGTATTGGGGCTTACTGGAATACTGGCGGCGTTACTTACATGGAACCTGCAAAACAAGCCTTTAATATAAATGAAGAAGACCGCCTTATGGGGTTTTTTTATTTGGGTAAAAAAAAAGGAACTTATTTGGAAGGAAAAAGAAAACCTATTGAGGAATCTGTTGAATGGATTGACGACTACAATACTGAATTATAGAAAATGAAATCATAATCTGATTGCGCTTTTTTGAGCTCAAAAAAAAGGATTTTATCTGCCTTTTTATACTATGCATTCTAGAATCTTAGTATTTGTAAAAAGATCTAAATTAATTACTGATTTATACTTTTTAATAATGATAAATTTTTTTGTGCAAAATTTATTATTTATTCACTCAGATAAAGATCTGAAAAACTTTTCGTTCATTTCTTAATTAACCTAGATGAAAAGCGTTTTCCACTCCTATTCTCTATACTGATAATATACACTCCTTCATTGAGCGCACTGATGTCAATTCGATTATCGGCAGACCTCAAGATGCTTTTACCCGACATGTTAATAATTATAGCCTCTTTAAATGCTGTCATCTTGATATTAACTATACCTCTTGAAGGATTGGGGTAGATCATCTCCGAAGCATCAAAGAGGGATAATGTTTCCTCCTCATCTACATCAGTTAAATTAACAGTGACTGTAGCTGAATCACTCAAGGATCCATCGGAAGCTTGTACAAGCAAACTAAATTTGGGTGTAGTTTCATAATCTAAAACTGTACTATCCACTACAATCAATACTCCTGTACTAGAATCCAAAATAAAGGCTTGACCAGTATTGCCACTAAGAATTGCATAACTTAACGTATCACCATCAGCGTCTGAGGCTTGTATTGTTCCCACAAATGTGCCATTAGAGCTGTTTTCTGCCAAGGTAAAAGTGATATCCATTAGCTGTGGAGGATATTCTACATCATAGGTCCAATTAAATTGTGCAGCAGCAATGTTTTCATTCCCTGCGATATCTTTAAAGGTACCTGCTGCAACTCCTATTGTCTTAACCCCCTCTCCTGAAGGAGTAAAGGTGGCTGAATAAGTATTATTATTTACGGCTACAAAAGCACTAATAGTTCCTCCAGTAACGGTAATGTCTCCAATAATAAAGTCAGTTATAGCCTCGCTACTAGTAAAAGTCAATGATAAAGTACTATCATTTGAAGTGAAACCATCGACCCCTTCAGCGGCAATAATACTTATGATTGGCACATCATTATCTATTACAATGGCTTTATTCGCTCCTAATGATCCGCTCGCTCCGGGACTAACAAGAGTGAGAGATGCAGCGTTTCCAGCTGCATCCTTAATAGTACCTCCATTTAAGGTCAAAGAATTAGTTGCTACATAATCTAAATCTAAAGTGGTATGATTTAAAGCCACAGTATAGTTAAAGGTGAGAATATTTGTTCCACTTCCACTGGTATAATCTATGCTAATTTCGTTGTCAGGAACATTATTGGTACTTCTTTCATAGCTAAAGCCACCCTGCTTACCTCCAGACCAAGAAATAAACTTTAGAGATAGATAAATATCTTCTTCAATAAGATGGACTACATAAGTTTTTCCAACAGCATTTTTTGGTTTACCCGTCGCAGATCTAAAGGGTTTATAATTTAAAGATGCATAATTTGAAATTTCACCTTCCGCCCATTCTGTTCCCGATGGACTAATAGTTTTATTGGATGCAGACTCTGATACAATATTAAAAATTTGACCTCCATTGTTGCCCCTTGTTATCCATACTTTATCAGTTATTCGATCTTGATTAGCTTCTATTGTTGGATTCGCACTATTTCCCTTAGTAAAAATCTTTGTACTACCCGTCCAAATTGAGACTCCTGCATTTCCTACGTTAGTTCCATTATCCGAAGTTTTTAAATTAAGCTGTGGAGTACCCGTAACATTGACTACTTCACTAAATTCTACTGTGATAGGGATAACATCCCCTTGTTTATAATAGCCATCAGAAGCAGCTGAGCTCACACTTGTCACTATTGCAACGGTACTTTCTATTACAATTGCTTTACTGGCTCCTAAAGAATTTGATGCTCCGGGACTAGGAAGAGTAAGTATTGAAATGTTTCCTAATTCATCCTTAATTGTACCGCTATTTAATGCCAAAGAATTAGTTGCCTTATAATCTAAATCTGAGGTAGTATGATCTGAGGACACAGTATAATTGAAAGTAAGGGTATTAGTTCCTGTACCACTAATATAATTAACTATAGCATCACTGTTTCCAGTTTCAAGAGTAAGCTGTGGAGTACCCGTGACATTTACTATCTCACTAAAACCTATAGTGATTGGAATTACATCACCCGATGAATACGTTCCATCAGATATAGTTGAAGAGACGCCCGTCACTGTTTGTGAAATGCCTACAATAGAACACAAAAGGAAAAAGAGTAGATAAATATATTTCATCAAGACAAATTCTCTTTTAAATGGATTACAAATTAATACTAGATTATGATCAACAACAAAAACTGCTCTCACATTCATTATTTGATCGAATTACATGACTAATAGTCTTAGTATGCAATAGAACTTATTATCTACTTAAATGCTATTAGTTTGATAATATTTAAATTCAT
>MDSV01061965.1_pt1 | contig 11236 bp, 10 predicted proteins | sample 810851 | NCBI WGS metagenome assembly MDSV01 (sample SAMN05326640, study PRJNA326480) | marine metagenome | isolation source: seawater | place: Atlantic Ocean: North East | collected 2012 | reverse complement strand
TTGAGTAAATTAATAATTAATGATTCAGATCCGATCTTAATGAGTCTTTATAGGCACAAGAAACAAGCGCTGGCTCGGAACTTTCATCTCGATCGATGAGCCATCTTTTTCGTTCTCCCAAAGAAACGAATCTAGAAACTGATAGCGAACGCCGTGATAAGGTATTTTGTCCTTCGATAAAAACAATCCTTCGTCTTTTACCCCTTCAAATACGTTTTTTGCATTTGTGGGAACGAATTGATCCTTTTTTATGGGCCCATTTACAGTGATCTCGGATGAGGTTGTTTCATTGCTAGAATTCTTATTGTTTAGTACGGCAAAAAATACGCCAATAGAAGCAATGAGTAAGGCAGCAACGGCAGAAATCTTCTGCAATTTGGGGAACAGTATTATTTTCCTATCAGTGAGTTGAAGGGGTTGCTCAGGATCACTGCGCTCAAATATCTTTTCTATCCGAGTGTTCACAGCATCTGGTAATTTTGCAGGCTCCAGCGCATGAAGTTTTTGTTCGATTTCTTTGAGATCAGTTTTCATTTCTTTGGTTATCTATTAAAGCGTCGATTAAATTGAATTTGGTTTAAGAATTTTTCTCAATGATTCTAGAGCGTATCTGTACCTAGAAGCGGCAGTATTTGCTGGGATGTTCAAATTCTCTGCTATCTCAGAAAAAGTTAGTTCGCCCCAAATCTTTAGGGTGAGTACTTCTTGAAATTTTTCAGGAATTTGTTGGAGTGCCTCTTTTATTATTTGGGCTTGTTCGGACTGCTCTAGAGTGGATGTTTCAAACCAGTTCTGGACTTGATCTCGTTCTCTAACTACAAAGTCAGACTTTTGTTCCCTTTGTGTTCTTCTATTAGTTTTTCTTGCATGGTCAATTGCAGCGTTTCTGAGAGCCGTGTATGCTAATGCTAGAGGAGGTGGGTCAAAGTTCCCATCTATTGGAGAAGAATATGATTTCCATAATCGGAGGATCGCGTCTTGAAGAACGTCTTGTGCATCCGCTTCTGATTTTGTTTTGCCTCTAGCAAATAAGAGTAAGCGAGTTCCATTTAAACGGAACCACTCCTTCCATGATTCTGCTAAAGATTCTTCTTTCATGTATAGATTTACTAAATAATGCTTAGTTATATTAGCGTTACCAGTATTGCGTTTTTGTTACTTATTTAGTGTCCTAGTGTGCTTGACTTTGCTTCTTAGAAAAATAATTTAAATACTTCTAAAAAATTATTAATGAATCAAGTTACACTTCTAGTTTTAGCAGCAGGCATGGGCAGTCGATACGGGGGGTTGAAACAGTTAGATCCTGTGGGCCCGAATGGTGAGACAGTCATAGATTATTCTGTCTTTGATGCTATTAGAGCAGGGTTTAGTAAAGTTGTATTTGTGATTAGAGAGGAATTTTCTGAGGAATTTACGGAAAGTATTGGCAGCAGATTTGTTGATAAAATTGCAGTTGAATATGCTTATCAGGATATTAATAAATTGCCTGATGGATTTAATGTCCCAGAAGGAAGAATTAAGCCATGGGGTACGGGGCATGCGATATTAGCCGCATCTGAACTGATCAATGAACCATTTGCTGTGATTAATGCGGATGATTTTTATGGTAAGGATGCGTATGCCCAGATATGGAATTATTTGTCTAATATCAGTGATAAAAATGAGAAGAAGACCTATTGTATGGTGGGCTACCCTCTAAGAAATACATTGTCCGAGAATGGAAGTGTTTCACGTGGGGTTTGCTCTATTAATACTTCAGGCCAATTAGAATCTGTTAAGGAATTGACGAAGATTGTAAAAACTGAGAAGGGGCCAGTTAACATGACTGAGGATGGAGGAAGTCTGATGTTGGAAGGTTCTGAGATTGTCTCCATGAATATGTGGGGATTTACACCAATTATTTTTGATCATTTAGAGAGGATTTTTAGCTGTTTCCTAGAAGAGAATTTAGGAGATTTAACGTCAGAATTTTATATTCCTTTTGCTGTCGACTCTATGATTAAAGAAAGTGATGCTAGTGTTGAGGTTCTGCAAACTTCTAGTAATTGGTTTGGTGTTACATACAAAGAGGATAAGAGTTTCGTCCAGAAATCTATAAATTCATTGATACTAGTAGGGGAATATCCTTCCGCACTGACGTAGTTTGCGATTTTCTGCCAATAAGTGCGCAACTCACCTATATCCAGTCAGTTGTGAATATTTAGGTTAGCTAATTCACAAGCGAATTATAAAAACCATAATTAATTATTGCGCTATACTATAATTACCATACTATTAATATTACCCACAAGTTGCAAGGAGTAGCAAAAACTAAGCAACAATACAGAAAATGTTTAAACAATCATTCTCGAAAGCGTTCACTCTACTGGAATCTATGCTAGCGATCACTGTGATCTCTGGAATCGCTTCGGTTGGATATGTGGGGTTTATAGAAATTAAGGCCGCAACAAAAGCAACAAAACTCGAACAAGATATAGCGGTTATTAATAAATCGTTGAGGGTGTACGAAGCGCATGGTGGCGAATTTGATGCAAATTTACCACCCCGAGAAATTATCAAAAAATTAAAATCCGTCGCCTCTGAAAACACTCATAGAGAAATCATAGGTCTTAGAGAGTCAATGATAGACTCCCGGCTGGAGCTCGTTATGCAGTCCAAGGCAGAAGCTTCAACCAAACAGCCAAGGGCCTTATGGGATGCGTATACTAAGAGATTCATAGTCAAGAGGGGTGGCGATTTAGGAATTGAATCTTTTCGCTTAAATGAAGAGTTGGTTAGGGACACTCCTGTAGTGGAAGATCGTGCTTCTACCTTAAAACTCGCCAAAGAAAGTAAATGGGTCTGGGATTATGATGATAAGAAAGAAATTAAGAGTGATCTAGTGATTCCGATTAATTTAGAGCAGGAAGAATCTCTGCCCCTAGCTTTATCTACGCATTACAACGGCCCTCTTAATCTTAACGCTCCATCATTTTCATTTGCTGGAGGAAATTACGATCTTCACAATTTTGAAGCTTTTAGAATAGCGCTTAGCAATCCAAATCCAGAAGGTTCTTCACGAATTTTTTATAGTTTGGATGGGGATAATTGGAGCCTTTATTCTGGGCAAAATTTCGAAATTAGTCCTGGCGATAGGATAGCGGCAATGGCGGCTAGCCTAGAGCCTGATTCATGGGCTGATAGTGGAGTGATTTTTAATGCCTATAATGCAGAGCCAGTTCAGCTAGAGATTGGGCTGAGCGCTTTTCATAACCCTATAAATTATGAACAGCTGGGCGGGAAAATGGTCACTACGAAGACTAATTCTTTAGCCGGATCTCCGGTACTTGTGTCATTGTTGAATTCTGGAGATATACCAAATAGGTATCAAAGCTCTGATAATTTTAAAATTGCATGGTCATTTGATGGGGCAGATCCAGTAACGGCAACGGATAGTATAGAACAAAAATTTTCTGGTGGATTCGCTGGAACTGAGCTGGGTTATACGCTCGAAGATTGGGGGAAAAGAAATGAGTTTGAGGTTAGGGTGGTGGCCAAATCTCTTAATCCACGAATACTTACGGATTCGCATGTTTCTGAAATCTCAATTGGAATAGATAAAATTGAACTTGGCCCTCCTTCAGGTAATGTGAATGAAAGTGGGGAACTTGTTGGAGATCAGAAGATTGCTATGGCTCCGGTGGTTGGGATGGGGTCTTTACCACAAGGTTGGAGAATTTATTATACATCGGATGGGACAGATCCAAGTGATGATGGCTCGGGAGAGCCTGTCCGTGGAAAATTGTACGCTGGCCCAATAGATCCATTTAAAGGGTCCAGTGATGTTATTAAAATTAATGCTCGGGTTTATGGGCCAGAAGGTTATGCTCATTGGTTCAATCCTAGTTCGCCTTATAGTATTGCGTTGAGTCGGTGGCATGTTCCCCTGTGGGAGGGCTACTTAGGGGGAGTCTTTCATAAGAGTTCGTATGCCACTTTCCATAACATCAGGCAGCATGGCCTGGAAGGGGGATTAGATTTAAGTTTTGACCCTCGGCTAGGCCTTAATGGAACAGGAAAAGCCATTGTGATTCAGTCCAATGGAAAAGCCATTGTGGGAGGGCAATTTACTTTGGCTAATGGTGTTTCACGTAATCGAATCGCTCGCTTTAATTTGGATGGGTCAGTGGATGAGAGTTTTGATCCTGGTAATGGTTTCGATGATGAAGTACTAGCCATATTGATTCAGCCCGATGGAAAGATTGTGGTGGGTGGTAAATTCAAAAAATATAATAATAAATGGAGAATGGGGATTGCGCGTCTCAATTCTGACGGTTCTTTGGATGATTCATTTCAGGTAGGTAGGGGAGTTCACAGTGATCAGAACGGATGGGTTCATGCTCTGGCGATGCAGGATCAGAACCTAGTTTCTAATAGTGGAAAAATTTCCAATAATTATAAAATTATAGTCGCTGGTTGTTTTACCCGTTATAATTTTATGCCAGCCTATAGTCTTGCTAGAATCCATCTTAATGGGAATCTTGACATGTCCTTTGATACTTCAAAAGGAGTGCAAGGTATCGTTCATAGTGTATGTGCCGATGGAAATGGGGACATAATAATCGGTGGTTTCTTTGATAAATATGATGGTGTTTCCCGCAATAACATTGCACGGGTAAGAGGTGAATCAGGAATCAATGATCCATCATTTAATCCAAGAAAAGGAGCGAATGATCCGGTCCATACTGTAAATATATATGAGGACGGTAAGCTTTTCATCGGGGGCTCATTTAATCAATTCGATGGGCATGACGTCACGAGCGTAGCCAGATTAAATTCTGATGGTTCCTATGACTCTTCATTTTATCTTTCTGAAGAATCAGGAATCGAATCTTGGACAGTATATTCTTCATACGTGACAAGAGATAATAAGGTATTTGTTGGTGGGAATTTTAATTCAGTGGATGACGGTTCTGCTCCGAAGGGGTCTTTTATTAGATTGGATGCCAATGGAGCAATTGATGCTAGTTATTCTCCAGAGAAACTTCCAATTGATGCATCAGTTTTTGCAATATCTGAAAATTTAGGAGGCAAGGCCTTAATTACAGGAGATTTTCCGGAAACATATGTCAAGACTACAGAGAATATAGCCCGCGTTAATACTGAGACAGGACAAATTGATAAGTCCTTTAAAATTGGGGTAGGTGCTAATGATGAGGTTAAGGTATTAATTAAGTTGTCTGATGGAAGCTTATTAGCGGGTGGTTCATTCGCTAGAATAAATGGTGTAGTTAGATCAGGGATTGCAAAGTTGAGTGCAGTTGGAGATGTACTTGAATTTGCTCCAAAAGTTCAAGGAGGTGAAATTTATTCGGCCCTTGAACAACCCAATGGCAAGATAATTATTGGTGGAAATTTTAAAAGCGTTGGAGGGAATTCTTCTCTAAAAGGAATTGCTAGATTGAATTCAGATGGGAGTGTTGATCCTTTATTTGAACCGCCAGGTAAGACAACGAGGGAATGGGTGCAGACTCACCCATGGAAAACATGGGTAGGTGAGTGGAGAGTAACATCCACTAGCGGATTTGATGGTACGGTCCACTCAGTTTCTCTTCTTGAAGGAGATCAGATTCTTGTGACGGGAGAATTTAATCATTATGGTGAAGAGTTTCAGCCAGGCCTAGCGTTGCTGAACCCTGATGCGGGAATTAATAAGAGTTTTTCGACATTTAATGAGTATGGTGCTTCAACCGCTTCAATTAAGCAGTCATTGGTTCTGAGGGATGGAAGAATTCTTCTCGCAGGTAATTTTTCGGGTAAGCTCAAGTGCCTATTAAAAGATGGCTCTGTAGATCCAAGTTTTATACCTGAAAGTATCAATGGAGGGGTGAGCAGTTTGGCAATTCAGAAAGATGGAAGGATACTAGTGGGTGGTATTTTCACTAAGGTCGGTAGTGCAAAAATGAATGGAGTAGCTGTTCTTAATAGGAACGGTTCACTTTATGATGGGTTTGATCCTGGGCCTGGTGCGGATGGTCCGGTGACTAAAGTTATATCACTACGTGATGGGGGAAGTGTTGTGTTAGGTTCTTTCAGGAATTTTGGATCTCAAAAGCGGATCGGAATGGCCAGGCTAATGGATGACGGCTCTTTATTTGCCGGCCATGATAATAATGATTTAGAAATAACTTCAATTAATTCAACAAGATAAAGATTGCAAATAAATTGGAATTTGTGTCTTTCGATTGAATGACGCTATCTCCATAAACCAAAAATCACCACACAAATGGAAGGAGTGTCAGACAAATGTCCGTTAGGGCAAAGGCTAATTGAGCTAGCTGAAGGCGAGGGTATCTCGGACTTTTACATTACTCCTTGGGAGCCTCTTGTTTATAGGCAGAACGGGGAATTGCTATTTGATCATTTCATATATCAGCCTGATCAAGAGAGTCCGGTAATCCCAGGCTGTTCGGATTATGCGTTAATGATTGGTAATTGTCGTTTTCGTGTTAATAAAATGGTAAGTAGAGGCCGATACCGCTGGGTACTCCGTCTCTTGCCAACGCAAATACCTTCATGTGATGATATTCGTGTTCCAAATGCGGCGGTAAAAGCATTCTTGCAGGCGAAGAATGGACTCTTTCTAATTTGCGGTGCGACAGGATCAGGAAAAACTACTACGATTGCGTCCTTGAATTTACATCGCGCCCTTCGTCGGCGTGAACATTTTATTACTTTCGAAGACCCGATCGAATATATTTATCCGACTAAGAGTATTCCTTCATTGATTTCACAAAGAGAAATTGGGGAAGATGATGAAGATTTTGCGGAAGCTCTTAGAGGTTCGTTAAGGCAGGCTCCTGACGTAATAATGGTTGGAGAAATTCGTGATGGAGAGACTGCCGAAATTGCTTTGCAGGCTGCCGAAACTGGTCACGTGGTTGTAGCGACGCTGCACACTTCTAGTGCAGCTCAAACCGTGCAGCGCTTTTTAAAATTGATACCCTCTGAAAGAGTAGAAAGTGCCCAGAGTACTTTAGCTGATATTTTGAGGATGATTCTTTGTCAGAGATTAATGTTTGATGAAGATAAAGGAAAGAGGTTTGCCACACATGAAATGCTCCTTCAATACGATTCGGTATCTAATCTAATACGCAGAGGAGAGTATAAGAAGTTAGATCAGGAGCTTGAGACAGGAGGAAAGAGAGGAATGTGTAGTTTTGAGACGAGTCTAAGTGATCGTCTTTCAGAAGGGTGGAGGCCTACATTTAAGGAGCCTACAGGTTTTAGTTCTGAGGAAGTAAATGAATTTCTTCATTATGAAGAAGAAATAGAATTGGAGATGACGAGATGAAATTATCAGATATTACAAATGTACTCAGTTTTGCAGCTTTTCGGCCTGATCCAGATGACAGTTCATGCATATGGAGAAAAAGATTTCCTAATAAGCAGTCACTTTTATTGAATTTTAGTAAGGAATCAGTGAGTTGGAGAAGTATTAGTAAGGAGGGGAATCTGGGAGAAGAAAATTCTGTCACTGGGCCATTGAAGGAAGTTGTCCAGGACATGAGTGGGGATTGGTTAGAGTTAACTGATGGTGGCTGGTGCACGATTTCTATTAATCATCGGTTTGTAATTAGTCTTGAAACAAATTTAACGAGGAAGAATGGTGCAAGTGAACTTATTAGAACTAATCCTAAAGCGGTCCTCGGATCTAAATCTGAACGAGGTAAAAGATATGCTTTAAAGCATAATGATGAATCTAATTCGAGTATCCTTTTAGCCGTAGATGAAGATTATATAAAAGAAATAGAAACACTTTTTAAGAGTTTCGGGTTAAAGATTGGTAGGATCTGTTGTGGAATTTATGGAATGCTATCCGAATCCCTCGACCAAATATATGAGGCTCAAAAGGACTATAATGAGAATGGTTCCGAACCATTAGGTGACGTTATTTCAGTGACTTGTTGCGAAGGTTCAGTGTGTATTCTTAAAAGTGACCAAGAAAAGTGGCTCGAACTGCGTTCAAGAAATAGTCTGTATACGCAAAAAGATATGGAGCCTTTGAGTAAAGTCATGGCCCCGATGCTCGAGGATCTTGGAACTAATGCGCAAATAGTTCTCTCTATGGATAGGAGCGCTGAAGGTGTCAGACAAATGATTAGTGAAATTGCTCCGAACATAAGAATAAATGATATCAGCGATTCATACGGGTTATGGAACCTGCTTAAAAACAAATAGAAAATAAGTATGATCATAAAACCCTTTCATGACATAAAGACTGAACGGCAGGATATAACGAAACCATTGCCTAGGATTCTAATTTTCGTTCCTATAATGTTTTATATTTCTTGTGTGGCGGCAATTGTTTTAAACCTTCTTTTTCTATTAAAGATAAAAGAATCAGAAACTGCACAGTTTGAGTGGCAGGGAAAAATTGAAGAGGAGAAATTACTGAAGTCAGAAACTGAGAAGAAAATCGAATTAATCAAAGATGAGGATCGGCGGGCAAAGGATGTGCATGATTGGGTCGAGGGATCTAGGCAGCTCCAGCCTCTAGCTGTTGGGGTAGCACGCAGCATGAACGTCAAGAGTTCTATTGAGGAATTGTCCCTAGTTAGGGATATAGAAAACCCTCATCAGATTAGAATTGGAGTAAATTTTGTTAATGGGGGTCAGAAGCAATTAGATTCAACGTTGTCGGCCATTAATGAGCTCGGTTACCGCGCATATTCAGCAAATCAAACCTCGGGACAAGGTGGGCAGGTTGATTACCAGGCAACTTTGATTTGGCAAAGAAATAGCAATAAGAACCACAAACTAAGTTTGAATAATAATGAATAATAAACATTTTGGCTGCTTGGCTCTCGGGCTTTTAATTATGCTAATGGGGCATTGGACGAATACTTCCTACAAGAAGTTACGCTCAGCTCATGATGCTGAAGGAATGTCTAGATCAGCATTCGATGGTGCTGTTTTTGCACGTAGCGCGGAGCAACGGAAGATGGTTATTCTGAAGAAAAACACTTTAAATTCTCGAGGATATTTAAACCAATGGGAACCATATATTAAGCAGGCAAAGAATGCGCAGTTTGGAGAGGCATTAATTAATCTCCGCATAAAGCAAGCCGGGATCATTACTTTGTCACAGGTCTATGAAACGCTTGATTATGTGAAGGGAGGAACTATCCCTAAAACATTAAATGCGAAGTTGGTTTTCGAGGATGATTACGTAAAGACATTGAATTGGTTGGCGAATCTTGAAGCTAGCTTGCCAGCCATACGAGTATCTAATTGCAAGTTGTCAAAGGGACAATCAGGTAATGATATAAAAATGGAGCTATCACTTGATATTCCAATAATCGATTCTGAGAACCAAAAAGATTCTCAAGCATAGAAGAAATAGGTATGAGAACAATTCAATTAACTGTATCACTTCTAATAGTTTTTCTTTTTCGATCATCCATGGCGGATACTCCGTCAGTTGATATTTTGCCCTCAGGAGGATTGTCTAAAGGTTCTGAAGGTTTTGGGGTCTTACCCAAGAAAAAGAAAGAGGCGCTCAAGGGCCACATGATTGTATCAAAAGAACGAAACCCTTTTGCGATAAGAGCAAAGAAAGAGCAGATGATATCTGGATCTGATTCACTCACAGAAGAGGCTAAGATTCGATCCGTTTTAGAGAAATTGCATGTGAGTGGTGTAGCTAAGGGAGATCACGGTTATAAGATACAATTAGGTGGCGTCATTCTAGCTGAGGGTAAGAAAATACCAAAGCTCATCAACGAACAAACTGACGATCTAATAGTTACAAAGATAACGCCTTCTATGGTTGAGATTACTTGGGCAGCGGACGAAGAAGCTGACGAGCCTAGACAATTGACAATTGCCGTAGATCTCAAACCCAAGGTTGGCATCGTTTTGCCAGCCCCTTCAAATAATGGATCGCCGAATCCTTCTCAGCTTGTTTATTTGAATGAGGAAGATTCGAAAACTGATTAATGAAATCATCTTTTCACAGAACAAGAAAATTGTCTTCATTGCCGAGTAATTTCGGTTTTTCGTTAGTAGAAGTTATGGTCGCTTCTGCAATTGCAGCATCAGTTTTGACTGGCGCTGCACTTGCATTTAATGCAATTGGAATGAACCAGCCTAAGGTTTCTGCTATTGTGTCTGTAGAAATTGGTCAATCATCTGCAAAGAATTATTATAATATTAACGGTAGTATCGTAAATGCGTATAAGGCTCCAAGTTATGGGCGCGCAGCGAGAGCGGATCGTATTCGTAGTAGATTTTGGGATGATGTTTCTCATGCATCTGCTGTATTTTGTCTTGCCAGGGATGGGTTAAATTCATTCCGGCCCGTGTACATTCCTTTGGACGGTGCAATTGATGGAAGATCTTTGGATTCTCCAGAATCATTCAGAGTTCATCTTGCCAAAGTAATGAGCCAAAGCTCATCAGTATATAAGGCATGGAGGGGCAGCTCGTCTTTTAATAATGGCTCTATTTTTATTTTGCAGCCGAGCGGGTTTCCAGATTTTCTTGCTGTTAGGGCTATTTATGACATCGATATACAGAGTACCGCAAAGCCATTAGGTACATACGCAAGCGTGAAGCGCTATTCCTGGAATGTCTTAACCGATTATTATGATATCTTTTATCCTGATGATGAGAAGGGGGTTCCATTTCAACCATTGTTTGTTTTTCATGAGAAACGAACAAGGCTAATACATAATGAAGGGTCCATGGACAATTTTAAAACGGCATCTGACATGCCTTTTTATTTTATTTGGTGGCCTGATCCCGCAGCTAGAAGTTTAGGTAGACTCAATTCGAACTCAGGATCTCCTTCTGATCAAAGTTCTAAATCAGAATGGCCCAATCCTTTGCCTGCCTATTCAGACATGGCAGGAAAAACTAATTATTTTTTTACAGTTCCTTTGTATCCTTCAATGTAAATGGTGCCCAATGAATTCTAATAATATAGGATTAAGGCCATTAGAGGCTGGAAGTACAATACTTATGAGTCTCGTAGTTATGACGGTGGGCACGGTAGGTTTGGCTTCTTGGATCTCATTATTATCTGCTCGGTCCTCTCATATTAATAATAAGGAAAACGTACTTTCCCATCAGATAGCAGAATTAAATTCCAGATCAGTTGCAAGGGAGTCATTATATAGCAGAGCTTTGACAATTAGGCAGAGTGCTCCGCGATTTATCTCTATGCCGAATTCCGGTAGCCGGACAATTATAC
>MDSV01249522.1_pt1 | contig 11238 bp, 9 predicted proteins | sample 810851 | NCBI WGS metagenome assembly MDSV01 (sample SAMN05326640, study PRJNA326480) | marine metagenome | isolation source: seawater | place: Atlantic Ocean: North East | collected 2012 | reverse complement strand
TTATGGTTACAATCATATTGGTTGTTTATAAAAGTAAAAAAAATCAATTAAATAATATTTTAAAAAAAATAGGAAGAAAGTATAAAATTATAATTGTAGATAACTCATATGATTATGATTTTTCCAAAATAAATTTAAGTAAAAATATAAAAATCATAAGATCTAAAAATAATGGAAATGGAGCTGGCATAAATACTGCTTTAAAAAGATGCAAAACACAATATGCAATATATTCAGATATTGACGTAAATTTTGAGAAAAATTTTATTTATAAACTTATTAAATCAGCTTCAAAAATTAAAGATTTTTCTCTGCTAGTTCCAAATCATGGTAAAATATCAAATGAAAAAGAATTTTTGGAAAAATATAATGGCGAAGCAGCTTTGATGATGTTTAATCTAAAAAAGATAAAATCTAAATTTTTTTTTGATGAAAATTTCTTTTTATATTTTGAAGAGATTGATTTACTAACAAGATTTAAAAAAAATAATTTAAAATCTTATACTGTTACTAAATTGAAAATAAAACATAGAAGAGCAAGCTCGATAGATGAGGACATTAATAAAATCAATTATGTTAGAAATTGGCATTATATGTGGTCAATGTTTTATTATTACAAGAAAAATTTCGGTTTTTTTTCTGCTTTATATAATACATCTACATATTTAATCAAAGATTTAATAATGCTGATTTTTTATTTTTTTTTATTTGATAAAATTAAATTCAAAATAAGATTCTATCGAATTTTTGGAATTACTTCCTCAATTTTGGGATTTAAATCTTTTTTAAGACCCTAGAGAATTAATAGAATTAATTATAAAAACTTTTTAATAAATAAAGAGTTTGCATAATATCTCTATCAATATTTTTGCTCATTTTAATTCCGAATTTACGGAATTTTTCATTGCTAACACCATAAAAAAGTTGATTTAATACAGGTGATTTTATTTTTTTTATTTTAATTTGAAAATTATTTTTTTTAATAATATCTAAAATTTGCTTGACCGTATAATTTTTAGTAAGAACATTGTAAATTTGGTTATCAAATAGGTCTTTATTTACTACATTGACAATTACTTTGATTGCATCGTTTAAAGAAAGATATGGTCTAAATTGATTTAGTGCATTATTCCAAACAGGAATTTCTTCTCCCAGAATCGTTTTTAAACAAAATTTGTTAACTGCAGTATGAAACCTCATCCCCTTTGAAATTCCACATATTGTTCCCAAGCGAAGAGAAATAAATTTAATTTTTTTATTTTTTTTTAAAAATTTTTCTTCCATCAATTTTTCCTCTGCATAAGGACTTCTAGGTTCTAAATTTTTAAAAGTTTCATTTACAATTTTTGAGCTTCTGCCATACACACTAGTGGAAGATAAATGGATTAATTTTGCATTGTTTTCAATACAAAAATCCACAATATTTTTAAAAATTCCATAATTATTATCTAAAATTAATTTTTTATTTTTAAATGATTCTTCTGCGTTTGTAATTGATGCTAGATGAATAACTATATTAATTTTTTTATTAATTGTTTTTAAAGATTTTTTGTTTCTTAAATCTCTTAAAATGAAATTAGACTTCATATTTCTGGATTTAAAGTTAAATAAAGTATTCAAATTATTGGACCTAGCAGAATCTAGGAGATATAAATTTTTAATATTTTTTATTTTTGAAATTTTTTCAATTAAACCTGATCCAATATGACCCAATGCCCCAGTTACTAATAAATTCATTTTATTTATTTTCCCAACTTTATTTTAGATATTTTTTTTAAAGGAAATTTAATTTCCTTACAATATTTTAATGATTGATAAATTCCAACAACGGTTTTCAAACTTATTAACGAAGATTTTGCTGAAAAGTTATTTTTTAAGTTTTTAGTAAGAGTTAAATAGACATCATCATAAAATTTTTGATGTAAATTATCAATTTTCACTTTAACAATTTTTTTATTAAAGTTACTAGAATATTGATCTAGATTATTTCCTGAAATTTTAAAATATCCTTTAGTACCCAGAATGGTAATTGAATTCTCAAGATTTGAAGGCCTAGTTGATGTAGTAAATTCCATATTGCATAATATTTTATTTTTAAGTTGTCCAGTAACCATACAAACATCCTCGGTTTCAATAAATTTTGAAATAGTATTAGATCTTGCAAATATTTTTTTAAACTGGCCAAACATTTGAGTTATTAAATCAATAGTATGAATACCTTGATTTGTAACTACTCCACCGTCATATTTCCATGTTCCTTTCCAATTATTTTTATAATAATGATCGTGTCTACTCCAATATAATCTACTTGAAATTAAAAATATTTTTCCAAGTTTTTTTTGTTTAAGAAGTGAATTTAATTTTAAGTATGCAGGATTTAATCTATGTTGGAAAACTACAAAAACTTTTCTTTTAAACTTATTTTCTAACTTAATAATATTTTTAATATGATTAATTTTTAATGCTAAAGGTTTTTCTACAATTGCATTTTTTTTTGAAACTAAAATCTTCTTTGTTTGCTGGAAATGTTCACCACTTGGGCTAAGTACTGAGATTATATCAATATCTTGGTTGTTTAGGATATTTTTTTCAGAATTTAAAAATTTATTTTTATTTAGATTATTTTTTTTTTCATAAATATTTACTAGGCTAAATCTTTTTTTTTTTATTGCATTAAAATGTTTTTTATAAATATTTCCTGCACCAAAAAAGCTTATTTTATAACTTTTCATATTATATTTTTAATATTTTTTTAAATTCTTTTAACCTAATACTTGTTGTATGGTTTTTTTTTATTTGATCAAATCCATTTTTACAAATTTTTAGAGCTTTATCTTGATTATTTTTATAAAAACTTATTTTTTTTAATAAGTCTGATTGATCATTATAAATTATTAAATTTTCGTCATTTTTAAAATATTTTTCCATTTTTTTATTTTTATCAGTAAATAATAGACATCCCTGTGATAAACTCTCAAAAATCCTTAAATTTAAAGCATTATTTTTATCAAAGTCTGAATGAATATTTATAACATATTTAAATTTACCCATATATTGAAGCATCTCCAAGCCATAAATTGGATTCTTTGAAAAATTTGATAATTTTTTCTTTTTAAAAATATAGTCAAAAAAAAATTTAATTATTTTTTCGTAGTTGGTACTATAGTCCTTAATATTTCTAGATCTTATTTCCAAATCAATACTGTTTTTAATTAAATTTTTTAAAATTATTCTTCTTTGATCATAATCATTTCCAATGCTGCCCGTAAATAAGACTTTATTATTTCTAAGACTATACTCATTAAAATTTAATACTCTATCAGGAACTGAGACTAACATTAAAGAATTTTTAATTTTATTCTTCTCAGCAATTTCTAAAATAATTTGATTGTCAGATAAAACATGGTGAAAAAAATTTTCCTTAAAAGTGGAATAATCTTTCGAAATTTTCGAAGATTTCCATAGAACATTGTAACTATTATTCAAATTCAAATTAGAAATAATATTTTTACTTTCTGTATTTGAGATTAGAAAATCTGGTTTAAAATCGTTATAAATAAAATCTAAATATTCAAAATATTTTCTTTTGGTTTCTTTACAGTTAATACTTTTTATTAGTTCAAAATTATTTGGAAATATTATTTCGCAATTAAATTTTTTTTTTAAATCTAAATAAAATTCACTTATCCAATTACAATAAAAGTCACAAAATATTTCATTAATTTTTTGGTATGATTTATTTTTAAACAACTCTAATTTATTTTCAAAATACTTATCGGCATTATGATAAGTTTTTGCTATCAATAAGAACTTCATGAATTTATTCCAATGCTTTTAATTAAATAAAATCAAATTTTTTTTATACCAGTCTATTGTGATATCCATAGCCCTATGAATATTCCAAACAGGTTTCCAGCCTAATTCTTTATAAATTTTTTTGTAATTAAGTTTTTGTTTTTTTATCTCTATTTTAGAATTATTTAAAATTACTGGACTTAAATTTTTCTTTATAATTTTTTTTATTATCAAATTAACTAATTTTGATACTGTCAGATTTTCGTTTGATCCAACATTATAAACAAATAAATTCTTTTTATTTTTAAACATCTCAAACATAAGTTTTATATAAGCATTTGATACATCCTCTACATAAAGATAATCTCTAATTAGTTTTCCATTTGATCTTAAAACTGGTCTTTTTCTTTTCAGTGCTGAAATTATTACATGAGGAACCAATCTATCCATATTGTAATCGCCTGGCCCATATATATTTCCAGATCTTATTATTCCAACTCTTAAATTGTAAGTTTTCGCATAACTTTGTGCTATTAGATCTGATGCAGATTTTGAAACGTCGTAAGGATAATCACCTTTTAAAGGATGATTCTCTAAATATTCTTTATTTCTTAATTCGCCATAAGCCTTATCAGAAGAACTATAAATTAAATTTATATTTTTGTTATTATTTCTCATGGCTTCCAAAATATTAATGGTACCGGTGATATTACAATCATATGTTTCAACGGGACTTTTATATGCATCTATAACTTGTGTAATAGCTCCTAAATGAAAAATCGTATTTATATTTTTTTTTTTAATAAGTGAATTTAAACTTTTATAAATTCTAAAATCTCCCTTAATGATTTTTAAGTTTTTACTCTTAATATTAAGTGTAGAAATTTTTTTTTTGTTTGAAGATCTATCTAATAAAAATATATTATGATTTTTATTTTTTACTAATTTTTTAATCAAATCTCTTCCTAAAATTCCAAATCCTCCTGTTACCAGAATATTTTTCTTCATTTTTGAAAACCTATAAATGTAGATATTACTTTATGTATAGTATTTATATTTTTGGGGCTTAAACCTTGATGGCATCCAATCAAAATACCATTTTTCATAATATAATCTGCGCTAGGTAAAGTGGATAATTTGTTTCTTTTTGATATTAAATAATTGAAGGCAGGATGTCTTAATATATTTCCACTAAATATTGGTCTTGTCTGGATATTATTTTTTTCAAGATAGATTTGAAGTTTTTTTCTATTAAATTTTTTATTTTCTTTAATGATTATAGGATAAGCTAAAAAATTAGTTTTCACCTTAGTGTCAATTTTTGGTGCAATAAAGTAATTATTCATTTTTTTGAAAAATTTATAATGTTGGTTAAAATTAGAATTTCTTTTTTTGTTGAATTTTTTGAGTTTTTTTAATTGTTGTAATCCAAAAGCAGCTCCAATTTCTGATGGTTCAAAATTATAACCAACATTTTGAAACACAAACTTTTTGTCATAATCGTAACCTTTTAATTTTATACTTAATCTTTTATTAATATTTTCAGAGTCCTTTAAGAGACTTGAGGCTCTACCCCAGCTCCTTAAGATTTTTGCTTCCAGGAAAACTTTTTTATCGTTAGTTAATAGAATTCCTCCATTACCTGCACAACTAACAATATGTGAACCATAAAAACTTGTGATAGAAATATCACTGAAATATCCAGTAGTTTTATTTCCATAAGTGGCTCCTAAGGTGTCTGCTGAGTCCTCTATTAATTTTAAATCATATTTTTTGGCCAATTTTTTTATTTTTGGCCAAGATGGCACATTTCCTATAAGATTTGGTATTAACAAAGCTGAAGTTTTTTTTGTTATTTTCTTTTCAATCTTATTTAAATCAATTTGCAAAGTATCTTTCTCCACATCAACAAAAACAGGATTTAAATTATTTAATATTATGGATGAAACAGCTGTACCAAAATTTAAACCTGGAGTAATAACTTCACTATTTTTTGGTAATTTAAGAGCTTTAATACCTAAAATAAGTGCTGATGTCCCTGAATTAACCATTAAACCATATTTTTTTGAGAAAAATTTACAAATTTTTTTTTCGAAAATTTCTACGTTTTTTCCCATTTGAGTTGTTTTTTTTAATGTATTTAAAACTGATTTAATTTCTTGAGAGCCGTAAACGTTTTTACCGTAAGAAATTATATTTTTTTTTATAGCCATGGTGCCTGATTATTTTTAATAAGTTTATTTAAATAATTTTTATCTCTAAGAGTGTCAACTGGATGCCAGAAATTCTCGTGTTTAAATGCCATTAATTCCCCATCTTTTGATAAGTTTTCTAAAGGTTCTTTTTCAAAAATACAATCTTGTTTGCTGCTTATGTAATCGAAAATTTTTGTATTTAAAACAAAAAAACCACCATTTATCCAACCTTCAGATAAAGAGTCCTTTTCTTTAAAAATTTTCACTTTATTCTTTGCTAAAGTTAGATGTCCAAACCTCGGTATTGGCCTTACTGCGCATAAAGTTCCAATTTTTTTATGTTTGAAATGAAATTTGACCAATTTTTTTAGGTTAACATTTGATAGTCCATCTCCATAAGTCATACAAAAATTTTTATCATTGCCTAAATATTTTCTAATTTTTTTGATTCTTGCTGCTGTTTGGGTTTTTAGTCCTGTATCAATTACCTTTATAAATTTTTTTTTTATAAAATATTTCTTTAAAATCTCCTTTTTATAACCTCCACATATAATAATTTCTTTGAATTTATATTTTAAGTAATAATTTATTATATGTTCTATAATCGGCTTATTCCCTATTTCCACCATAGGTTTAGGAATTTTATGTGTTTCTTCAGATATCCTTGTACCAAAACCACCTGCTAAAATAACTACCTTCATAAGATTTTATTTTTTCTTGAAAACTAAATAATAGTTTTCTAGTTCTAAATCATTTTTATTAATTTTCATAAAATTCAATAATATATAGTAAAGTGATATGAAACATCCTAAAAAACTAAAAATGAATTTACTGATGTTTGACCAATCAAAGAAATAGTGCTTAATAAAATTTCCTAATTTTTCTTTTTCTTTTTTTATTAAAAAATAATTTAAGTCAGATAAAATGTTATTTATAAATTTGCTTCCGTAGAATACATAGGGTGCGTATCCTTCCATTATTGAGGACTTAGTAAGTGTTGCAAAATTTGGTTTATTTTGAGATATCAATAAAAAACCATTTTTTTTCAATTTTGTATTAATAAAATTTATTAATTCAAATATATTTTTTGAATAATATATGCTGTGTACTAATAATATTAAATCGTATTTTTTATCCCTGGGTATATTATTTTTTTCTAAATTATCAAAATCAAGGTAATAACAATTCAAATTAAAAATACTCGATAAATGCTTGGCTACTTTATGGTCGTATTCTGTCAAATCGTAGTTAATTGAAAAATTTTTTTTTACATTATATCCAATATTTCCTGGTGCTCCAGATATATCGAGAACATTTTTAATATTACTATTTTCCTCAATTAAATTTTTAATATAAAAATATTTTTTATCTTGATATTTATCATTTTTAGTTACATTAAAATAATAATTATACTGATTTTTTTTAGACTTTCCCTCAGCAAAATGCTTACTGGTTGTTGAAAAATTTTTAAACAAATCAAATAAATTTTTTTTTTTTTTTTCTTCTCTAAAAATTATGTTACATTTAGTACATTTAAAAAAATAGTGTTTCAAAGAAACAAACTTTTCAGTTTTTCTTTTGCAAAATTTACACTGATTATATTTATATAAAGTCATATTTTAATTCTTCTATTTTTTGTTTATTAAAAATAAATATTTGATTACAATTCTTTTTAAGCATTTCTAAATTATGTGACGAAATAATGATTGTTCGATTATATTTATTAAAATAATTTTTTAAGTTTAATATAATTTCATTTTCATTTTTTTCATCTAAGTTATTAGTTGCCTCATCTAAAATTAATAATTCTGGATTTTTATAATAACTCCTAGCGATTCCAATTCTTTGAGCTTGTCCACCAGAAATTTTAATTGCATTATCACCTATAAAAATTTGGTCACTTTTTTTTTTATCTTTTACAAAATTAAAAAGATTAGAAATTTTTATAGCTTCATTAATTTTTGACTCAGATATTAAGTTTTCGTCTTGAGCAAAAGCAATATTTCTAGTAATTGAAGTATTTTGCATAAAAATTTTTTGTGGAACAAAACTTAAAAGTTTCTGCCAGTTTTGACTGTTTTGAAATAATTCTTTTTTGTTATCTATTATTATTTTGCCTTTTGATGGTTTCAAAAGACCCAATATCAGATTTATGAAAGTCGTTTTACCTGAGCCACTTGCCCCAAAAATACCAATTATTTCGCCTTTTTTAATCTTAAGATTTACATTTTTAAGTATATCCTTTTCGTTATCATAGCTAAAAAAAACATCTTTAAAATTTATTTCTTTATTAAAAGAAATATTTTCTTCCTCGATTATAGTTTCAGGATATTTTAATTCTAATTTTTCTTTATTTATATTTACTATAGAGGCTGAGTTTTTTTTTAATATTTGTATATTCAAAATTATTCTATTTATACTTGGTAGAATTCTAAAAGCAGCAACAACTAAGAATACTAAATTAGGAAGCATTAAATTTAATTCTTCTAAACTGGTGCCAACAAAAATTGTAACAAAGTAAATTATCAAAAAAGATAAGACTAATAGTTCAATTATTATTTTCGGATAAAATGAGAAAATACTATCTTTAAAATTATTTTCTAAAGTTGTTTTTTTTATTTTACTAAATTCTTTCAAAAAAAAACTTTCTTTTTGGAAAATTTTTATTTCTTTTATTGAATTTAGAGCGTCAATAATGTTAGAAAAATTTTTAGACTCAAGTTCTCTTCTTTTTTCACCAAGTCTAGTTAATTTTCTCTTAGTAAAAAAATTAAAAGATAATATTAAAATGAACCCTAAAATTAGCGTACTAATACCAATATTTAAATCTATAATCAAAATTGTAGAAAGAATAAATAGAGCAGTGAGTATTTCTTGATTAATGGTAAAAACTGATTGTAAACAAACAGAGTAAGCTTGAACTTCATGAATATTTCTAAATTTAATTGACTCTTTTTTTGTTATACTTTTAAAGTAGTCTGAGTAAATGTAATTAGAGTAAACTTTTTCCGAAAGGATTTGTTCATACTTATTAATAAATCGTTTAGTTGCCATAAATATTTGAACTAAAGATAATGACTTAATCAAATAAAATAGTAAAAAAAGAAAAACAGATAAAATAATCAAGAAAGTTCTGCTAGTATCTTCAGATATTATTTGTGAATTAAAAAAATTATTTATCTTGAGAATATTTGCTTCTATATCCCCCAAAAAATAAAATAATGGAATGATTAATCCAAGACTGACTAACTCCAAGAAAGAGCCAATTAAAATTATAAAATTTGTAAAGATATATTGATTAAAATATTTTTTTCCAAGTAGTTTTACAGTCTGAAAGTAGTCATTCATAAATTAATTTTTTTTAGCTTTTATTATTCCAATACTTGGAGGTTCATTTTCCAATGCAATTGTAAAATAGTTGCCAGACTCGTTATAAGAGATATCTCTTATTCTTTTTCCAATATTAATTTCTTCCATTGTAATAATTTTTGAAAATTTTTTATCAAAATTTATTCTGAACATTGAATTTTTTTTGAGTGACGTAACTAGATAGTTATTTTTCCATCTTGTCGAAAAATTTTCAGGTACTTGAATTATTTGAGATATACCAATTGATGGAACAAAAGAATAAATTGGTTCTTGAAAATCAAAATCCTCATGATTTTTTAAAAATTTAAATTCATCATTTTCCTGATAATTATCATTATAATTTTCTCCATAAGAGGCTAGGGGCCAGCCATAATTTTTACCAGCTATAATTTTATTTATTTCGTCGCCCCCCCTAGGACCGTGTTCTGTAGATAATATTATATTATTATCATTTACTAAAAGACCTTGAGGGTTCCTATGACCATTGGAAAGTTCAGAAACTTTTTTACTACTTAATTCAATCTTCAATATGTGCATAACTTTTTTTAATAAATTTTGATTAAATTGATCTTTTAAAGTTTCGTATAAATCTATTTTTTCTGTATCATTTGTGGATACAATTAATGATGGATCTTTTAATTTATTAATTACTTCAAGTCTGCCTCCTAGTGCTGCTGATCCACACCTTTCAGCATTCAAATTCTTCTCACCCTGCTCGTAAAATTTAGAAAAGATAAGATTTGCATTATTGAATTTTGCTTTTACTATTTTTAAATGATCACATCCCTTAATTCTATCTATATAAGATACAAATAAGTTATTATTAAAGTATAAGGTATCTAAGACTGTAATATCTTTTGGTAAATTATTTTTAATATATTTGTTGTTTTCAAATTTCTCTGAAATAAAATTAAAATTATTGTACTCTACTGTTTCACCATTAAAAGTCGTAACTAAAACTTTTTCACCTATATTTTCAATGTAGAAAGGAGTGGTTTTTTTACCATCTCTCTGATTGTCTTTAACGTTTATGTTTTTTAAGTAATCTATCTCTTTTGAGGCATTGCTTAAAATTTTAATTTCTTTAAAAAAGAGAGTCACAAACTGAGTATCTGGAAAAATTCTTTGATTAACTAAATTTTTTGCTTGTTGAATTTTTACTAATTCATCAGAAATATTTTCATTTTCTTTTTTAATTCTATGGTAGTTTTCTTTATCTATTTTGATTTGTTTTTTTAATTCAGGAACAATAAAAATCGTATTCTTTAATACTTTTTTAAACTCAACTGGCATCAACTGTTTTAGCCAAAAAAAGGTTTTAGGATCTTTAGCATTAATTAAATAAAGAATAAAAATTAATAATATTAAAGAAATTAAAGATGTTATTATTTTAATTGAAGTTTTCATATTGATTTATTTAGTAATTTTACTTGAGATGCAAAATGTGGATTAATAGTTTCCACTGCACTTTGGAAATTATTAGTAGTTTCATAATAGTTTGTTAGTGCATATCTAAAGGAATTATTTAATGGCTTGCCTCTGTGAACTAAAGTGGTATCAAATAATATGAGAGATCCTGCACCCCCTTTTAAAGTTATAATTTGACCTTTACTGGTAATTTTTTTAATTTCTTCATCAGAATACCTTGTATTTTTAAAATTTTTTTTAAGTATAAAGGATGTTTTTAAAATATTTTTTATAGTGTTTGACTTTTTAATAAATTGAAAAGGTCCATTGTTTTCTGTCACTGAGTTTAGATATAATATTGATTTAAACTGTTTTCTATATGCATCTCTGTGCCAACCATCACCCGATCCCAAATTATTATTTTTAAAAACTACTTTATTTGCCATTGTCATTGTATTTTTAAGCTGAAGTT
>MDSV01124315.1_pt1 | contig 11238 bp, 11 predicted proteins | sample 810851 | NCBI WGS metagenome assembly MDSV01 (sample SAMN05326640, study PRJNA326480) | marine metagenome | isolation source: seawater | place: Atlantic Ocean: North East | collected 2012 | reverse complement strand
TATCTTCTGTAGTTTCATTTAATTCTGAAATTATATCAGAATTTTTCTTTAGCAATATTGACAAAATGGAACCTATTTTTTCAGATAAATCTTTCCTTTCAATTACAGAGTCAATAAATCCACATTTTTCTTCGACATATTCGCTAGTTTGAAAATCTGGTGGCAACTCTTCCTTCACCGTGGCCTGAATTACTCTTTTTCCGGCAAATGCTACAATTGCGCCTGGTTCTGCAAAAGTTATATCACCTAACATTCCAAAAGATGCTGTTGTTCCACCTGCCGTAGGATCAGTTAGAACGACAATATAAGGCAATTTATTTTTTTTAAGTTCATTTATTGCCAAAGTCACACGTGTCATTTGTGATAGCGCAATTAGAGACTCGAACATTCTCATTCCACCTGAAGCAGTAAATAAAATAAATGGTTGTTTATTATCTATTGCATGTTGTACACCATATATTATTGCTTCTCCTTCTGCGGCACCGACAGATCCTCCTATAAATGCAAAATCAAATGCACCAGCTGTTACATCTATATTTTTAATTTTAGCTTTAATTATCATAATTGCAGAGTCTTGACCTGTTTTTTTTCTCGCAGCTTTTAATCTATCTTTATAGGCCTTTGAGTCTACCCACTTTAAAGGATCATCCTGAGGTATGGGAGTTTTTAAAATTTCATAATTATTTTTTCCAAAAACTATATCAAATCTTTGCCTACAATTAATTCTATGATGTTTATTGCATGACTCACAGACCCATAAATTTTGCTCTAATTCTTTTTTTAAAACTGGACCTTTACAACAAGTAGTCCAATCACTATTTTCAATGTCCTCTTTACTAGGCCTCTTTTTAATTACAGTTTTTATTTTTTCGCCAACTTTTAGAATTTTTGTTATCCAATTCATAGAATTCTACTTTTAAGTTTTCTTACCATTTTACTAACATTTGTGACAGGATTTTGTCGTTTCCTTAAACTTTTAGTTATTTCTTTACATATTTCACTTCCGACAACTACTCCATCAGTACTTTTAAAGGATGAAATTGTTTGGTTAGTGATTCCAAAACCTATAACACAGTTCTTGTTTTTATTTATTTTTTTAATTTTACTATAATTATACAAAATTTTTCTAGGTGGAACTTTTAATTTTCCTCCTGTAGTAGACAACATGCTGATATAATAAATCATATCATGAGAATCTTTTACAATTTTCCTCATCCTTTCTTTAGAAGTTGTAGGGGATAAAAGTTGAACAAAGTTTATAGATTTTTTTTTGCATCTTTGGGCAAATTTTTTATTTTCAGGCCAGGGCAAGTCGACAACAATCAAACCGTCAACTTTAGAAAATTTACAGTTTTTTAAAAAATTATTTTCTCCACTCTGATAAATTAGATTATAATATCCCATTAAAATTAAAGGTTTATTAGGATTTTTATTTTTAAATTTTTTAGCAATTTGAAAGGTGTCTTTTAATGTAGTTCCATTTTTAAGAGATCTATAAGTACTATTTTGAATCTGTCCACCATCTGCAATAGGGCAGTTATGTAAAAATGATAACTCTAGGATGTCAGCATATTTTGAGATCGAATTTAATATTCTTAATGAATTTTTTTTAGAATTATCACCAGCAACAGTAAAAGTTATTAGAGCTGGTCTTTTTTCTTTTTTACAGTTTTTAAAAGTAAGACTAATTAATGACTTAGACATTATAATTTCCCTAATCTTTGTCTTAAAATATCTCGATCCTTATGCGCATCACCACACGAATTTACAATTATTATTATATCTTCACTTAATTTTGGAGCAATTTTTATTGCTTCTGCGAATGCATGGCTTGGTTCCAAGCTTGGATTTAAATCTTCAAACTTAGTTACCAACTGATACGCTCTTAAAGCTTCTTCGTCAGTAGCCGAAGTATATCTCGCTCTTTTTGTATCCTTTAAAAAACAATGCAATGGTGAAACTCCTGGATAGTCTAATCCAGCACTAATAGACTCAGTTTCTTCTATTTGACCTTCTTTATTTTGGTTAACATATTGAATTGCACCATGCAATATTCCAATTTTTGATCCGTAAGTTAATGGCGCAGCATGTCTTTTACTTTTTTTTGGTCCTCCAGCTTCAATACCAACGAACTCAACTTGTCTTTTATCATAATGAACAAATTCATTCCAAAAACCAAAACTTGAGGAACCCCCTCCTACACAATTTAATAACTTTATTTTTTTTGGCATTCGTCCAAATTCTTTTTTTATTTGTACAATTAGTTCTCTTGAAATTTGAGATGTGCTCCATCCACATATTTTTACAAAAATGTTTGGTCCTACTGTTGATCCTACACACATATGAGTTGTATCACAGTTTGATACCCAATATCTCATACATTCGCTTACAGCATCAACAAGCGTTTGGCTGCCCGTATAAACTGGAACTATTTCGGCCCCATTTTTTCTCATTGCGTCACAATTAGGTTTTTGTCTTTTGATGTCTTTTATGCCCATGAATATTTTACATTTTAGGCCAAATTTTTTCGCAGCCATGCTAAGCATTTTACCCGCATAACCTGCGCCCGTATCACCAACAATAAATTTTTTCCCTGCTCTTTTTGCTATAAGACAATGAACAGTAGCATTATAAATTTTGTGTGCTCCGCCGTTAGCTTCAGATACAACTTTCGACCATATTTGAGCACCACCCAAATAGTTTGTTAAGTTTTCAAGTTTTATAAAGGAGGTTGGTGAACCTACCCAATTTTTAAAGTAATAGTCTCTTTCCCTAATAAAATTTTTATCTCTTCTAAGTTTTTCAAATAAACTAGTTAGATCTTCGACTGGCTTTTTCAATGTTTCAGGAATATAGCTCCCACCAAACTTTCCACCCCATAGGCCCGTACTTTTGTCATGTTGGTCAATTAAAGGTATTTTTTTTTTAATTTTCATTTTTAATTTTTTTAATATTTTCTAAAAATAAATTTATTTTTGAAATATCTTTTTCTCCTGATGTTTCTAAACTTCCTGAAATATCAATAATATCTGTTATTTTAGAATATTTATCAAGCATATCATCAAACTGAATATTTCCTGCAAGCATTTTAGTTATAGAGCTAGGTACATTTTTTAGAAGGCTATGATCAAATCCTAGGGATTTTTCATAGCCTTTGCTATCAAATAATATAATATCAGAAACAGATTTAAAATTTTTATATTTTTTTACGTCACTTTTATTTTCTATTGTTAGAGCAGTAATAATCTTTTTATTATATTTTTCTTTAATTATTTTAGTTTTTTCAGGACTAACATCATACAATTGATAAAAATCAAAATTTAGGTCTTTTATTTTTTCTAAAATCTTTTCATCTGGACTTACCAAGACAGCAACAAAATTAATTTTTTTTTTAATATTAATTAATTTTTTTAATGTTTCAAACTCAACGTATCTTTTAGATTTTATATAGTTGACAATAAAGCCAACATATTTTGGTGGATTGTCGTGTTTTATAATGAAATTTAAAGTATTAATATCTTTAATACCGCAAATTTTTGCGTCCATTATTGACTAATATTATTTATTAATTTATTAAGATTTTTTTTGACACTTCCCTTTGTTATTGATCTTCCTAATACAAGCCAATCACTTCCATTTTCAAAAGCTTGTATGGGTGTCATAACTCTTTTTTGATCATGTTTTTTTTTATTAAATCTTATACCTGGAGTTATAATTTCTTTTTTAAAGATTTTTTTTACAAATTTTACTTCATGTGGACTAACTACTAAGCAATCTAAATTAGCTTTTCTAGCCAATCTACTTTGGTGTATTACTAATTTTTTTACTGATTTTGAGTATCCTATTTCTTTTAAATTTTTATTATCCAGTGAAGTGAGTGTAGTTACACCTACAATTTTAATTTTACCTGAAATTTTTTTTACTTCTTTTAATGCTTTCAAGCCTGAACCAATATGCACAGTTAAATAATTTATATCAAGATCTTTAAGCGCTATAACTGTAGATTTCATTGTATTAGGAATATCGTGTAATTTTAAATCTATAAAAATAACTTTATTTCTTAAATTAGAAATAAATTTTCTTCCATTTTTTGAGTTAAAAAATTCTAATCCAAACTTATATCCAATTTTTATTTTTTTTGTTTGTGTTTCTTTAATTATCTTGGTTACTTTTTTTACACTTTTTGTATCACAAGCGATAAAAATTTTTTTATTTTTCATTGTTTAATTTATTAAATAATTCTTTTGCCATTTTAAAGCGAATCCTGACCTTTTTTTTAGTATGTACTTTTTCTCCAGTTTTAGGGTTTCTTGAAATTCTAGGTTTTTGAATATTGGTTGACCACATGCCAAAACCTCTTAATTCAACTCTTTCACCTCTTTTTAATGATTTTTTAATTTCGTTTAAAAAAATGTTAAAAAACTTTTCTAGGTCTTTTTTTAAAAAATTTGGATAACTGTCTGAGATTTGATTTAAGAGCTTAGATTTAACAATCACTAATTAAGTTTATTATTCCTCGGTCTTTTTTTTAAGTTTATCTGATAGAGAAGAAAATGGAAGATTTTTTCCAGAAGCTTCTGAACCAAATTTAGAAACAGCCTCTTTATTTTGTAATTCTTCTAAAAGTTTGATACTCAAACTTATCTTTCTTTTATTGATGTCCAGATCTGATATTGCAGCATCTATTCTTTCACCACCAACAAATCTTCCTGGTCTTGCATCAGCTGTGTTTATGGCAATTTGAGATTTTTTGATAGTAAAATTCATATCACAACCTTCAGGACTTACGACCAAACCTTTATTGTCTGAGGATATCACTTTAACTGTAATAGTATCATTTATTTTTTTATTCTCAAACCAACTTAAAGGGTCTTTTTGAGTTTGCTTTAAACCTACTCTGACTTTTTGTTGATCTGTTTTAATCTCTAAAATTTTAACTTTAAGCTTTTCACCTTTTTTATGTTTTTTTAGTTCTTCTTCTGGGTCACCGTTATAACTTAAATCGTTGCAATGAAGAAAACCATCAATTTCTAAATCAGCAAGTCTTAGATAGATTGCGTATTCATTTAAACTACTTACAACACCATCTACTTCAGTTCCAACCGGGTACTTCTTTTCTAATACTTCATAAGGGTTGTCTGTTGTCAGTCTGTGAGAGATTGCTACTCTTCTTTTTTCTTTATCTATTTCAGTTATCACACATTCAATCTCGTCACCAACTCTAAACATTTTTTTTGTTGATGCATTTTTCTTTGTCCAACTAAGTTCGCTGGAATGCAATAATGTACTCAATCCTGGTTCAAGCTCACAAAATGCACCAAAGTCCATTAATTTCACAACTTTTACTTTGTATTTTTTATTTAGTTCATAATTTGAGATATGTTCAAACGGATCTGGAGAGAGTTGTTTTATAGAACAGCCAACCTGAAGCTTTTCTTTATCTACAGATATAACTAACAAATCATGTTTCTCACCAATATTAAATATTTCTTCTGGGTGGTTTACTCGTGAGTAACTTATTTCTTGTAAGTGAACCAATACATCTAGTTCAGAATTTACATCAAAAAAACATCCAAATGAACTATATCCTTTCACAACTGCATTTTTAATTACGTCCCCAACTTTATATTTTTCTACGATTTTTGCCTTATCACCTTTTTTGTTTGAAGAAATAATTTGTCTTCTTGATACACAGGCATTACCTCTTACCTTGTCAAGTTTTATTAAAGCAAATTTAAGTGGTTCGTTCATTAAATGAGAAATATCTTTCAATGGTTTATCTGAAATTTGTGAACCAGGACAGAACATCAACGAACCTGTATCTATATGTTCGACTATAACCCCACCTTTACATTTAGAAGTAATTTTTCCATTTATAGATTCATTTTTTTCATACGCTTCAACTAATTTATCCCAGCCTTTAATTTTTTGTGCTTTTGAAGCAGAAACTAAAACCTCACCATTTCTATCCTCTATTCGTTCAAGCAATACTGATATTTTTTCTCCAACTTTTGCTTTGTCATGGATACCCATGCTTTTTAATTCGTTTATATCAAGCATAGGTTCACTTTTTAATCCTTCTATAAATAGAAAAACAAATTTTTCAGTAACCTTAGTGATTTTTCCTTCTATAATTTTACCTTCTACTAGGTTTTTGGTTTTTGAAAGTTGACTATTAAGTAATTTTTCGAATTCTTTTGAAGCGGGCGTTTTAATATCTTTATAAATTTCCATTAAATATTTAGTTTCCTATCCATAATTACTTTTATTTTTTCAAAGCAACGCTTTCTACTAAGTTTAGTTGTATTAATCAATATTGAATCTTTTGTTTTTTTTAGTGGCCCATATTTTCTTTGACGGTCAGATTTATCCCTATTTTTAAGGCTTTTTAGAACTTCTTTATAAGTAATTTTTTTTCTAAGTTTTTTGTATTCCTTAAATCTTCTTTTTGACCTTACTTTTAGGCTAGCCGTTATAAAGAATTTAAACATAGCATCTCTTACTTGTACAGTAATTATGTCTCTACCATCAAGAACAGAGCCCGCATATTTCATTGGAGGAGAATATGCACATCTTTGTTGAAATTGATGAACTATATCTCTGATTTTTTTATCTTTCGCAATACTTGATGCTGAAATTGCAATTTTATCAGATAATAAATTTTTATTTTGTAAATTTTTTATTTTCAAATTATTTATTTTTTTTTTAATAAAAGAATAACTAAATTTTTTAGGATTTTCCAACTTCAACTTACCAATAAGTCTGTATATTCTTCCAGTATCAAGTTGAAGAAGGTTATAGTGTTTAGCAATTAATCTTGCTTGGGTTCCAGCACCAGCAGCAGCAGGGGAATCGATGGCAACAGTTATTATATTTTTTCTTTTTTTCAATTTATTGTCGCTCCTAAATCTTTTTTTAAAATTTTGAAAAATGAGGGGAAAGATGTATTTATTGAATCAGAATTGTGAATTTTCCATTTACCCCCAAGCGTCAAAGCTGCTATAGCACTTAAGGCCATAACTCTATGATCTTTAAGATAGTTTTTTATTTCTAATGTTTTTTTTAATTCTAGATTTGGATTACCATATATTTTAATTGAACTATTAGTTAATTTAGTTTTTATTCCAATCATATTTAATATTTTTGAACCCAACTTTAGTCTAGGACTTTCTTTTTGGTTTAGTTCTCCTAAATCTTTAAAATAAGATATACCCTTTGCTCTTGCAGCAACTAAAAATATAATTAAAAATTCATCAATCGCACTAGTATTATATTTTGTTGGACAGTTAATAGGTTTGAAAGCATTTCTAGATTTAATATGAATATCTGAGGTTTTTTCTCCTTTATAAATTTTTTGATTTTTTAAGATTATATTAGCTCCCATTTTGTTTAAAATACTAATACACCCTGTCCTTGTTGAATTTATATTAACATTTTTAATTACTAAATATGATTTTTTGGCAAGAAGCGTAAGTACAATAAAAAAAGCACTACTACTTATGTCTGAAGGAATATTATAATTAAAAGGGTAAATTTTTTTCTCTCCATTTATTTTGATTAAATCTATTTCTTTTTTGTTAGTAACAGATATTGGAAGTTTTAAATATTTATATAAAATTTCTGTATGGTTTCTCGACTTTTTTGCATTTATTTTTGTAGTCCCTGGTGCGTTCAAAGACGCTAACATTACACAACTTTTAATTTGTGCACTCCCTTTATTTTCAAAATACCTTATTGGTCTAATAAAATCAGTACCTTTTATGTATAATGGAAGTTTTGATTTATTTTTTGGATAAAAGTTTGCACCAAATTCTTTTAATGGATTTATTACTCTTGAAAAATCCCTCCTAGATAAACTTTTATCACCAATTAATTTTATTTTATATGGAGATTTAATTAAAAGAGACAATATTAATCTTCCAAATGTTCCAGAATTTCCTGCATTAATTGTCAAATTTTTTTTATATTTAAAACCATTAATGCCTACCCCGTATATTTCACAACAATTTTTATTAATTTTAATTTTTACTCCTAACTTTTTTAAGCCTTTAAGGGTATTCAATACATCTTCAGATCGTAGTAGATTATAAGCTTTTGATTTGCCTATTGCTTGAGAGGCTAATAATGCCCATCTAATAGATAAACTTTTATCACCTGGTACTTTAATTGTTTTATTAAAGGGTTTAATTTTTTTTTTTATCGTAACATTTTTTGGCATTAAGTATTTTAGTTAAATTTAAAAAATTCGCCAAAGTATGCGCTTCGAGCATTTTGATTATTTAGCAACTGAGACGGCGTTCCTTGAGCTATAATTTTCGTATTAGATAAAATCATTGCTCGATCAACAACAGATAAAAGCTCTCTTGCTTGATGCTCACAAATGATTATGCACATTTGAGGTTTTTCATTTTGTAATTTTACCAAAATTTCTTTTAACATTTGAATTGTTAGAACGTCTAAGGCTGCAAAAATTTCATCACAAAGTAAAATTTTTGGGTCACCTAGTAAAGCCATGCAAATAACCAACTTTCTTCTTTGCCCACCAGATAAAAATTTTGCTTTTACTTCTCTGACATTATCTAATTCAAACTTTCCAATCATCTCATTAACTTTGTTAATTCTATTATTTTTATTTTCAATTAATATTTCAGCAATAGCATTTAGATTTTCATTTAAGGTTAGATCGTTAAAATATCCTCCATATTGTGGAACATATCCAATTTTAAATTTTCTAGTTCTTAAATAAATCGGATATTCCGTTGCATCTTTCGCCTCATAAAAAATATTCCCATGATCTGGCTTTATTAAGCCAGTAAGAATATTAAATATTGTACTTTTTCCTGCTCCGTTTGGTCCAAGAAGACCTAAAATTTCACCAGGATTAACTTTAAAGCTCACATCATCTAAAATTTGTCTTCTGCCAAAGGATATTGAAATTTTATTAAATGAGATTAATGGTGTATTTTTTTTAAAGCTTTTTATCCTAAATTTTTTGATAATCGCCATATTATTTAATGTAAACTATTTTAATTTTTTCTTTTCCATCTTTCATTGAAATTTTAGAGTTTTTTGTAATTAAGTCAATTTCCAATCTATCAGCTAAAGCGCTTGTCTCCAAATTTTTGTAAACTATGTTTTCATAAAGTATAGCTTGGTTATTATTAAATAAAAGGTCAAGATATTTGCAGGTTATTTTATTTTCTATATATTCAACTTTTACATTTTCATAAAAATTTGTATCATAATTTTTGCTATTGTATTTTGCAAAATCAGATTGAATAAAAATATCTTCAGAATTTAATGTGCTTATTTGTGCTTTTACATTGTTTAAATATATTATATCGGCATCATCATCATTAATTTTACCTGTTTCAGCAATAATTTTATAAACATTCCCCGTATCATCTTTTGAAAAGTACTCAATATCACTTATTATATTTGATTTTTTATCTAAGATTTCGGTAATTTTTTTTTCTGGACTCTTCAAACTATTATTTTTTGATGTCTCTTGATTGAAATATTTTAAAAAAATTATTAGAGAAATTACCAAAACAATCGATAATAGAAATAATTGTATTGCTGTTTTTTTGTTCATTTAGTGAATATCTGCACCAAGTATATTGTGGATATGTAGCAAGCCGATGGTTTTTTTTTTGTTTTTATTTTTATGAATACATAAGCTAGTTATTTTATTTTCTGACATTATTGATAAGCTTTTAGATGCAAGTGTATCTTTTTCAATACTTATTGGATTTTTAGTCATTATATTTTTAACTAATAGTTTTTTTAAATTATTATTTTTTTGGCTGGATCTTCTAATTTGTCCATCTGTTATAATTCCTGTTGTTAGTTTTTTCTTATTGATTGCAATTAAAACTCCCATTTTTTTTTTAGTTATTATATTTAGTGCATTTTTCATATCAGAATTTTCATTTATAAAAGGAATACCTTTTTTTGTTATCATTAAGTCTTCTGCAGTTTTTAATTGTTTGCCAAGGGATCCTTTTGGATGAAGAGTTTTAAAATTTTTTTTATTAAATCCTTTTTTGTTTAATGCTGCTACAGCTAAACAATCTCCAATCGCCAAACTTTCTGTAGTAGAACTTGTTGGCACTATTCCTAAGCCTGCTTCTTTAACTTCAGGTATAAGAAGCTTGATGTCTGAGGCTTTGTATAATGTAGAACTTTTTTTTGAAACTATTCCAATTAAAGTAATTCTATTACGATTTGCAAATTGAATTACTGGTTTAAGTTCTTGAGTTTCACCAGAATTGCTGATTAGAATCAGAATATCTTTTTTAGAAAGACTACCAAGATCTCCGTGTGCGGAGTCTGATGCAGAAAGAGAAAAAGAAGGACATCCAACAGATGATAAAGTGGCAGAAATTTTAGACGCAATTAAAAAACTTTTTCCCACACCACAGAGTACAACTTTAGATTGGCATTTGACAATTGCATTGACAGCTTGGTCGAATGAATTATTGATTGATGATTTTAATTTTTTTAAAGCTTGTATTTCGAGATCTATAACCTCTTTTGCAATTTTTTTTAAATTATTTTTTTTCATATAGATTTTTAATGTTCAAAAGTTGAAATTTTATAACCCGCGATTTCCATATCTACCAAAATTGGCAAAACTTTCATACATTTTTCAAATAAATCGATTCTTTGTTCCCTAATCAGCATTTTTGTTAATTTATCTTTTATTTCAAATAAATATTGTGTGTCTTGAGCAGCATAGTTTATTTGTTTTTCTGAGAGGTTTGGATCGCCCCAATCACTTTGTTGTTCTTTTTTAGAAATATCTTTTCCACAAAGATCTTTTACTAGATCTTTGTAACCATGCAGGTTTGATGCAGTTCTTGCAATTTTTGAACATAATTTTGTACAGAAAATATTTTTAGGTTCTACTTTAAGATGATATTTTAACCATAATAGATCTTGTCTAGCATAATGCATTATAAATTGTATAGATGTATTTGATAAAACTTTAACCAAATTTGGGGCATTATAAGTTTTTCTATCCAATTTTATTAAATAAAATTTTTTTGACTCAAGACCTAATTGAATTAAGGTTAACGGATCTCTGCCGATGGTTAACCCTAAGGCTTCACAGTCTAATCCTATAATTTTTTCTTTAGATAAATCTAAATCTGGTGGTAAATCATTTTCGAAAATTTTGATGTTATTCATATTTAATTTATATATATAAAGATAATAATGTCTATTTTTAGATTG
>MDSV01021201.1_pt1 | contig 11238 bp, 8 predicted proteins | sample 810851 | NCBI WGS metagenome assembly MDSV01 (sample SAMN05326640, study PRJNA326480) | marine metagenome | isolation source: seawater | place: Atlantic Ocean: North East | collected 2012 | reverse complement strand
GGAGGCAGCCGGCGCCTCGGCGGCATCGTTGGCTGGTGCTGCTGAGGCCCCAGGCTCAAACTGAGCAATTGGCTCCTCTGATAACACCGTGTCGCCCTCCTGCTTGAGGATCGTAGTCAACACGCCGTCTTCTGGGGCAAACACTTCAATCACCACCTTGTCGGTCTCAATATCGACCAACAATGTGTCGCGGGTGACAAAGTCGCCGGGCTGATGATGCCAGGTGGCGACACTGCCATCCGCGATCGACTCGGGAAAAATGGGTGCATTAATTTCCATACTTAGTGTCCGTTCTCCAGTTCAACGCTTGGCTCTTCAGTGAGAGCTGCTCTTACCAATTGCTGTTGTTGTTCGAGGTGCACGCTGGCATAACCCACGGCAGGTGCTGCGAAGGCCTCTCTGCCTGCGTAGTGCAGGGTGACTTTCTTTCTTGCCATGCGGGTGATCACTCGGCGCAGGCGGTACTGAATCGAAAACCACGCGCCCTGATTAATGGGTTCTTCTTGGCACCAGACGATGTTTTCGACTTTGTCGAACGGAGCCATCGCAGCGAGTAATTCATCGTCAGGAAATGGGTAGAGCTGTTCGATCCGGATGATCGCCACATCGTCTAGCCCCTGCTCGGCTCTGGCTTCCCACAGATCGAAGTAAACCTTGCCGCTACAAAGGACAATGCGCTTCACTTTTTTCTCTGGCAGATCTTCGGTTTCACCAATGACCAATTGAAAGTGACCGTCGCAGAGCTCATCCACTGTCGATACCGCGAGCTTGTGTCGCAGCAAACTCTTCGGCGTCATCGCGATCAAAGGCTTACGCGTCGGACGAATGGCCTGACGGCGCAGCATATGGAATACCTGGGCGGGTGTTGACGGCACACAAATTTGCATATTGCGCTCGGCGCAAAGCTGCAAAAACCGCTCGAGACGAGCCGAGGAGTGCTCGGGGCCTGCCCCTTCAAATCCATGCGGTAACAGCATGGTCAGACCGCAGAGCCTTGCCCACTTCGTCTCGCCAGAACTGATGAACTGATCGATTACCACCTGGGCGCCGTTAGCGAAGTCACCAAACTGGGCCTCCCATACCACCAGAGTATTGGGGGCCGTGGTCGCATAGCCGTATTCAAAGGCCAGCACAGCCTCTTCGGACAGCAGAGAGTCGTAAAGATCGAAGGTAATGTCCTCTCTGAGCAAGTTCAGCGGGATCAGCCGTGAACCATCTTTTTGGTTATGCAGGGCAGCATGACGATGCGAAAAGGTACCAACGCCAACATCTTGTCCTGTGAGCCGAACCGGATATCCCTGCTGAACAAGCGTCGCGTAGGCCATCACTTCAGCCATACCCCAGTTAACGGGCATAGCACCAGCAGCCATGCGATGTCGATCTTCGAGAATCTTCGTCACCTGACGATGCAGCACGAAGCCATCTGGAACAGCTTCCATGCGCGCCGAAAGCTCTTGGAATGCCGCGTTGTCAAAACTGGTGTCTGCCGGTGCATCTAGGCTGGAACCGATGTAAGGCGTCCAATCCACGAAGAGCTCAGAGTGGGGTTCGTGCACCATTTCCAGCGCCACACTTTCGCCATCCTCTAACTTAGACCGATATTGCTCGGTCATGGACTCAACTGTCTCGGCCTGCACCGCTCCCTCTTGCACCATCTTTTCGCCGTAGCGTGCGCAGACTGTGTTTTGAGTACGAATCTTCTGATACATCAGGGGCTGGGTCTTTGCCGGCTCCTCGGCTTCGTTGTGCCCACGTCGTCGGTAACATACGAGATCGATTACAACATCCTTACGGAACTCCATCCGATAGTCCGCAGCAAGCTGGGTCGCAAAAATTACCGCTTCAGGATCATCCCCATTCACATGGAAGATGGGCGCCTGAATCATCTTCGCAACTTCCGTGCAGTACTCGGTTGAGCGCGCATCAATTTGTTTATGGGTAGTAAAGCCAATTTGGTTATTGACGATGATGTGCACACTGCCGCCGGTCTTGAAGCCGCGGGTCTGTGACATCTGAAAGGTTTCCATCACCACACCCTGCCCCGCAAAGGCGGCATCACCATGAATGATGATAGGTGCCACCAGGTCGCCAGCGTAGTCCTTGCGACGATCCTGTCTGGCCCGCACGGAACCTTCCGCCACTGGAGCAACAATTTCGAGGTGAGACGGGTTAAAGGACAAGGCCAGGTGCATCTCTCCGCCCGGCGTCATCATGTTCGAGGAAAAACCCTGGTGATATTTCACGTCACCGGAGCCACTCTCGCTCTGCACCCGACCATCAAATTCGTCAAACAATTCGCCGGGATTCTTGCCCAGAACATTGACCAGCACGTTGAGTCTGCCTCGGTGAGCCATGGCAATAACCGACTCACGAATACCGTGAGTGCCCAGGCGCTGCAGCAGTTCGTGAAGCATGGGAATGAGGCTTTCACCTCCCTCCAAACCAAACCGTTTCGTGCCCGGATAGCGACGGTGTAGATACTTTTCAAGCCCCTCTGCGGCAATCAGACGCTCCAATATCCGCTGCTTTAAATCTGCATCGAACTGAGGCTTGCCACGGGCGCTTTCGAGGCGCTGCTGCACCCATAGCTGCTCACGTGCATCCACAATATGCATGTACTCTGCGCCAATAGATCCGCAGTAAGTGCTCTCTAGGGCATCAATGAGATCCCTTAGCTTGGCTGCTCCGTCGCCATAGTGAAAAGTACCCGTCTGATAGGTTTCGTCCAGATTTGCTGGCGAAAGACTGTGATAGGACAAGTCGAGGACCGGCATCTGAGGGCGTTCCATCATGCCTAGCGGGTCAATATCTGCACGCTTATGTCCTCGGTGGCGGTAGGCCGACACAAGGTCTTGCACGCGCATCTGCTGGGTTTCGTGGGCGCTGGAAATTTCTGTGGCGACTTTTTCGGGTCGCGCCTTCAGCCGGTTGCGGCCTAGGCGCTCGAAGTGCTGAACCACCTGGGAGCGCGGAGTATCGGGACCGATGGCGCTTTCGACGGTTGGCAGTGTGTCGAAGTAGCTTCGCCACACCTCAGGAACATTGCTTGGATCTGCTAGGTATTCTTCATAGAGTGCCTCTATGTAGGCAGCGTTTTGTCCACCCAAATGTGAACTACGCAGCATGCGCTGCATAAATCCTTCGGTCACTGTCTTCCTCTCTTACCTGCTCACCACGCCATGCGGACGCAAACAAGGATTCGTGAAAAAAAACCGTGGGCAGCAATCGAGTTGTTGGGATTTTCTGGCGTTAGCGGGATCGATAACCGCTTGAAATGTCCACGAATTCTGCACAGGTTTCGTTAGGTGAATTCTCGGCTTTCCAGACTGGCTTGCCAAGGAATTTGCACGAATTTTGGACACTATTTTCACAAAAAAGGCCGCAGAGCGGCCTTAGACGTTTAAACATAGCCTTTTTAGAGGCCCCAAGACGTTTTAAGTGCCTTGCTGCATCAGCATCGTTCGGATCTTGCCGATGGCCCGCGTAGGGTTAAGCCCCTTCGGACACACGCTTACGCAGTTCATGATGCCTCGGCAGCGGAAAACGCTGAACGGATCGTCTAAATTCGCTAGGCGTTCTTCGGTTGCCGTATCACGGGAGTCCGCTAGGAATCGATAAGCCTGAAGCAGACCTGCTGGCCCTATGAACTTGTCGGGGTTCCACCAAAAAGATGGGCAAGATGTCGAGCAGCAGGCGCAGAGGATGCACTCATACAGTCCGTCCAGCTTCTCGCGTTCTTCCGGGCTTTGTAGACGTTCCTGGGCCGGCGGTGCTTCCTTGTTGACAAGATATGGCTGAACCTTGGCGTACTGGTTGTAGAACTGACTCATGTCAACCACAAGGTCACGCACGACGGGCAAGCCAGGCAACGGGCGCAGCACCAGTTTATTGCGCTTGATCACCTGGGACACAGGTGTGATACAGGCAAGGCCATTTTTGCCGTTCATATTGATGCCATCTGAGCCGCATACCCCCTCACGGCAGCTACGGCGGAAACTCAGTGTCGGATCCTCGTCCTTCATAAGGTGAAGGACGTCCAGCACCATCAGGTCTTTGCCTTCTGGCAAATCGACCTGCACGTCTCGCATGACGGGTACTTCATCAAGATCTGGGTTGTAGCGATAAACACTTACTTGCATTGCAATGTACCTAAAATAGTAATTTTTATAGCCTAATCAGCAGCCTAGTAAACCCGCTCCTTGGGCTCGAAGGCTTCCATCGTACGCGGCGCGAAGTTCACGTCGCGCTTGCCGACCCGCTTGTCTTCAGGGAAGTACATCGAGTGACATAGCCAGTTCTCATCGTCCCGGGTCTGGTAGTCATCCCGCGCGTGAGCTCCGCGGCTTTCCTTGCGTCCCTCGGCGGTGATTGCCGTCGCCTCTGCGACTTCCAGCAGGTTATCCAGCTCCAATGCTTCTAAGCGAGCGGTGTTAAAGGCCGCAGATTTGTCGGGCATATCCGCTTGGTTAATTCGCTCACGCAAATCAGCCAGTTTCTGCATGCCTTCCTGCATATTCTTTTCGGTACGGAATACGCCAAAGCTATTCTGCATAGTGGTTTGCAGCTCTTTCTTAAGATCGTAAATCGACTCGCCGCCACTGGATTCGTTCCAGCGATTCAAGCGCGCCATGGAGGCTTCGATGTCAGAATCGCTTGCCTCTCGATAGGAAACGCCCTGGCGCATCACCTGCTCAATATGTAGGCCAGCAGCACGACCAAAGACCACTAAATCGAGCAGTGAGTTTCCACCCAGACGGTTCGCACCGTGGACAGAAACACAGGCCGCTTCGCCAGCCGCGTATAGACCTTCAACCGCTACGTCCTCGCCCGAGGCGTTTTGCGTAAGGGCCTGACCACTTACCTGGGTAGGAATACCGCCCATCATGTAGTGGCAGGTAGGCACAACGGGAATAGGCTCTTTCACCGGATCGACGTGGGCGAAGGTGCGAGAAAGCTCCAAAATACCGGGCAAGCGGCTGTTCAATACCTCTTCACCCAAATGATCGAGCTTGAGCTTCACATGATCGCCGTCTGGGCCGCAGCCGCGTCCTTCGATGATCTCGATTACCATAGATCTGGCCACGACGTCGCGTCCGGCCAAGTCTTTCGCTGATGGGGCATAACGCTCCATAAAGCGCTCACCGTCTTTATTGATGAGGTAGCCACCCTCTCCGCGACAGCCTTCCGTAACCAGCGTTCCAGCACCGGCGATACCGGTGGGATGGAACTGCCACATTTCTATGTCTTGAACGGGAACGCCAGCACGCAGAGCCATACCAATGCCATCACCCGTGCACATGAGCGCGTTGGTGGTGGAGGCGTAAATCCGACCAGCGCCGCCGGTTGCGACGACTGTCGCCTTGGAACTGATGTGGACGACCTCGCCGGTTTCCATGCACAGGGCAATCACGCCGACGACCACACCATCTTGATTCTTGACCATGTCTACCGCGAACCACTCGTTCAAGAACGTGGTGTCGGCCTTTACATTGGCTTGGTAGAGCGTATGCAGTAGCGCGTGGCCAGTGCGGTCAGCAGCAGCGCATGTTCTAGCCGCCTGACCACCCTTACCAAAGTCCTTTGACTGCCCGCCGAAGGGGCGTTGATAAATACGACCGCTGTCGGTACGGGAGAACGGCAGCCCCATATGCTCAAGTTCGAATACCGCTTGCGGGCCTTCTGAGCACATATATTCAATGGCGTCTTGATCGCCTATATAGTCCGACCCCTTGACGGTGTCGTACATATGCCAACGCCAATCGTCATTTGGATCGTCACTGGCTATGGCGCAGGTAATGCCACCTTGAGCAGAAACCGTATGGGAGCGCGTAGGGAATACTTTGCTGATGACCGCAGTCTTCAGGCCCGACTGTGCGAGCTGAAGTGCTGCTCGTAAGCCGGATCCGCCGCCGCCGACGATGACGCCGTCGAATTCCATCTTGCGTATTTGAGCCATGAGATCGTTCCTAGAGATAAATTCTTAAAATTGCCATACCAGGCGCATTGCCCAGATCAGGTAGATAAACAGTGCCAACAAGCAAGCGGCTTGATAGGCGAATCGAACCGATGTCGCGTGATCACCGACATGGGCTGGACGTAAGTAGTCCGTGCCTATGGTCCACATCCCGATCCACGCGTGGGCAACCGTGGACAGCACCGCGAGCGTGCCCGCTATCTTCATTGCTGGGGAGCCAAAAAATGCTGTCAAAACAGCGTGGTCGATGTTTGACGTGAATAAAAAGAACGCCATAACCCAGCTAAAGTACAGCGTTAGAATAACCGCGGTTGCCCGCTGCACAACCCAATCTGATAGGCCACTGTTGGACAGGGCCATGACTTGAGATACCTGCTTTACCATAAGATGGCTCCAATCAGTCCGGTAGAAAGGATGGTCAAAACAATGACCGCAGCTGAGCCTCTTCGCGCAGCTGCGACGGAATCACCCAGATGGAAGTCCATCAGAATATGTTTCAGCCCGGCAAAGATATGGAACTCTAAGCCAGTGATAAGACCCAACAAGATCAGCTTGGGCAATGGCTGAGCAATCATTTGCTGTGCAGCCGCGAACCCCTCCGGCGAGGCTAGGGCCATGTCTAGGGCATATAGGGCGAAGGCGACGCCAACGAACAATATGACGCCAGTGACGCGGTGGGTGATAGAAACTATTGCCGCCAGCGGGAAGCTGAACGCAAGCAGGTTCAAATTGACAGGTCTATCTGTCTTCATGGCGTTTTCCTAACAGTGGTAATGGATTGTCGCGGCTCTCCCCGGACAATGGCCGCATCGCTCTTCTAGCTTCGCGGCGCGGGCGCCAACTAGTGTGACCCACTCCGCATTTTAGTCTGCCCACTCACGCGTTGCCAAGGAAGATGATCGTGATTACGAGTTCGAAGTCTTAGCACTGACAGAGACAATCTACCCAGCCAACCCATCGATCAGCGCAAGGCTCGCGAGAAAACTTCGCCGCGCAGCGTTGATAAAGAATGACAGGCCTCACAATCGGCTTGCCCAGCAGTTCGTCCTCTGCGCGAGGGATTCATCAACAAAACTGGAAATACGGTCGACTTTCGTCAATCATAAAGGAGCGTGCCGTATCCACTGTGTGTTCGCAGTTTGCACTCTGCGAATGCACAGCAAGCAAGCCAAAGGGGTTCTTCATTGCGTATTGCGGTGATCAGTAGGCCCTCGGCACGAACCAGTCGAATGCGCCGCACAGTAAGACGGTTGAGCCCGCGAAGATAACAAGCGCTGACTCTGCGAGGTTGGCCATCGCAACAACGGTAACAATGGGGAAAGAGGATGTCCGAACAAAAATCACAATCTGCCGAGCTGACAATTCCTGGCGTCGAAAATCCGATCGAATTGCCGATTTACTCTGGCAGCATCGGCCCGGACGTTATCGACGTAGGCAAACTCACAAGCCAAGGACATTTCACCTACGACCCGGGCTTTGTATCAACCGCTAGCTGCGAATCTGCCATCACCTATATCGACGGTGACGAAGGCACCCTGCTGCATCGCGGATATCCCATCGAGCAACTGGCAGAAAAATCAGACTATCTCGAACTGTGCTACCTGCTGTTAAACGGCGAGCTGCCTAATGCCGAAGACAAAGATAGCTTCGTCGATACCATCAAACATCACACCATGGTCAACGAGCAGTTGCGAAGCTTCTTCAAAGGCTTCAGACCCGATGCCCACCCTATGGCAATCATGTGCAGCGTTATTGGCGCACTGTCTTCGTTTTATCACGACTCTCTAGACATTGATGATCCGCAGCATCGCATGATTACCGCGCACCGATTGATCGCAAAAATGCCTACCCTGGCCGCCATGAGCTACAAACATGCTCAAGGCCAACCCTTTATCTACCCCCGCAATGATCTGGGTTATGCCGAGAACTTCCTGCATATGATGTTCGCCACCCCCTGCGAGGACTATGAAGTCAGCCCAACGCTGGCTAAAGCCATGGACCGCATTTTTCTGCTGCACGCGGATCACGAGCAGAACGCGTCTACCTCAACGGTGCGACTCGCCGGTTCGACCGGTGCAAACCCATTTGCCAGCGTCGCTGCGGGCATTGCGGCCCTGTGGGGACCGTCCCATGGTGGCGCAAATGAAGCAGTGCTAAACATGCTGGATGAGATTGGCAGTGTTGAAAACATTCCAGAATATGTGCGCCGAGCCAAGGACAAGGACGATCCATTCCGCATCATGGGCTTTGGTCATCGCGTCTATAAAAACTACGATCCACGGGCAAAAGTGATGCAGCAAACCTGCCACGAAGTGCTCGAAGAACTCGGTGTGCAGGATGATCCTGTGTTGGCCATGGCAAAGGAACTGGAGCGTATAGCACTGGAAGACGACTACTTCGTTGAGAAGCGTTTGTACCCAAACGTGGATTTCTATTCAGGCATCATCCTGAAGGCCATTGGCATACCCGTAGAGATGTTCACGGTGATCTTCGCCACGGGCCGCACCCCGGGTTGGATTGCACATTGGTGCGAAATGATCGCCGGCAACTACAAAATTGGTCGTCCTCGGCAGCTGTATACCGGCAGCCCCAAGCGTGACTTCGTCGACGTGGCCGACCGCTAACGAAGGGCAAGGCGCTATTGGCGCGGGCAAGCCCGCGCCGTCGTCAGTCTACGCCTCAGTCCACGGACTCCGCGCTACTTTAGGCGCCTTAGCAAGCTCGACGTATCCCAACGCCCACCGTCCATACTTTGAACATCGGCGTAAAACTGATCCACCAATGCCGTCAAGGGTAGGCGCGCACCGACCTCCTTGGCTGTGCCAAGCGCGATACCGAGGTCCTTGCGCATCCAATCGACCGCGAAACCAAATTCGTACTCGTCTCTGGCCATGGTGTTGGCGCGATTGTTCATTTGCCAGCTTTGTGCCGCACCCTGGGAAATCACGTCTACGACGGCATCAACATCAAGGCCCGCTTGCTGGGCGAAGTGAACCCCCTCGCTAAGCCCCTGCAGTACCCCAGCGATGCATATCTGATTCACCATCTTTGTCAGCTGGCCTGCCCCAATGTCACCCATCAGGGCGTGTTTTTTCGCATAGCAGTCGAAGTATGGGCCAGCGCGTTCGTAGTCGTCCAAAGCCCCGCCTGTCATAACCGTGAGGGCACCATTCTCCGCCCCGGCCTGTCCGCCGGACACGGGCGCATCCAAAAAGCCTACTGACTGCGCGTTACAGGCCACGCCTAATTTCTGCGCCAACATCTGCGATGCTGTGGTGTGATCAATGAGCAGCGAACCTGGCGACATGCCTGCTAAGGCGCCCTCTTGTCCTAGCACGACCTCCGCCACATCGTCGTCATTGCCGACACAGACAAAAACAATGTCAGCATCCGTCGCTGCCGCCCTAGGAGTTGTTGCAGATGCGCAGGCTGCAGAGCTATCACGATAGTCCTCTAGCCACTGAGAAGCCTTCGCCGAGGTGCGATTGAACACCGTGACTGCGCTGGCTTGCTTGGCCAGATGGCCTGCCATGGGGTAGCCCATGACCCCCAATCCGATAAAGGCAACTCGGCCATATTTTCCTGACATGTTTACTCTCTTCAAATGGTTGCTGACATATGATCTGCCCCGATTCGCCGGCGGCGGACTCATAATGCCAAGAGATGTGCTGTGTGCACAAAGCCACTGTCAAAAAGCCGCTGCAATAAAGAAAAGAGCCAAATTTTCTCTCGCAACCAAGACCGCCCTTGGCTATAAAACGTGCTCTTTGTTGCATTATCAAATATCTCATCAGGGACCTCATGCCAGAACTTCGCGACCTACCTGCTATTGAAACGCTGCTGCAGAGCGAGGCAATCGCTGCACTCGTTCAAGATCGCGGTGCCACAACGATCAAAAAGCGGCTGCGAGAAATGCAGGCACAAATGCGTGAGACGCGGAACGTGCCGCAGTGGGCTACAGCAGCTGAGGGATATGCGGCGGCGCTGGATACCTCTGCCACCAAGAACGACTACGTGCCGGTATTCAATCTCACCGGAACCGTGATCCACACCAATCTCGGGCGCGCGCTGCTCAGCGCGGAGCTTTGGCGGGCCATTGAACCGTTGATGACGCGGCCAATGAATCTGGAGTACGACCTGGTCAAGGGTGCTCGCGGCCAACGTGACACGGTCGTGGAGGAACGCCTATGCGAGCTAATGGGCTGTGAAGCCGTAACCATTGTGAACAACAATGCAGCCGCATTGATGCTGGTGCTCAACACCTTTGGTCTCGATGCCGAGGTGCCGGTCTCTCGCGGTGAACTTGTGGAAATTGGTGGCAGTTTCCGTCTACCGGAATTGATGAGTCGTGCGGGTTCTCGTTTGCTTGAGGTTGGCACGACGAATCGCACCCGATTATCTGACTTCGCCAATGTTGTTGAGCGGGCCTCGATGCTGCTGAAAATCCATCCCAGCAATTATCACATTGAAGGTTTCACTGAGGCCGTAGAAGCCCCGGAGCTGGCCGAGCTCGCGGCAAAACACGACATTCCAAGCTGTGTGGATCTTGGCAGCGGCAGCTTGGTGGATCTGAGCAGCTTGGGTCTACCGAAAGAACCTACACCTCAAAGCGTTTTGGCTCAGGGCGTGGATTTGGTGACATTTAGCGGCGATAAACTCCTGGGCGCTGTGCAATGCGGTGTCATCGCAGGCCGGCAAGATTTGATTGAGACAATTCGCAAAAACCCCATGAAGCGAGCGTTACGTGTCGACAAGGTGACCCTGGCTATCCTTAATGCAACCCTCAAGCTCTACGCGCAACCCGAGCAACTCGTCGAGCATCTCCCCTTGCTGCGAACGCTGACCTTGACGCCCCAGCAGCTAGAAGTGCGAGCAGAAGCGGTGATGGCCAACTTGCCTGCGCATGTGCAGGGAACAATCATCACGAGCGAGGCACAAATAGGCAGTGGCGCGTTGCCGGATCAGAACATCGAAAGCGTTGCTGTCAGCCTCACCCATGACACCCTGAGTGCTCAAAAACTGGCGGAGGCACTACGCGACGCCACAGTCCCGGTCATAGGACGCCTTAAAGACGAGCGCGTGCTATTAGACATGCATGGGGCCGACCCCATCGACGAGTTGATTAACGTACTTACCGGCTTAGCGCTGTGAATCCGAGATAACAGTGATCATCACGCTTGCAGGTCATGTGGATCATGGCAAAACCACCATCGTTCGTGCGCTCACTGGCGTTGACACAGATCGTTTAGCCGAGGAAAAGGCTC
>MDSV01245404.1_pt1 | contig 11239 bp, 12 predicted proteins | sample 810851 | NCBI WGS metagenome assembly MDSV01 (sample SAMN05326640, study PRJNA326480) | marine metagenome | isolation source: seawater | place: Atlantic Ocean: North East | collected 2012 | reverse complement strand
ATAAGTTTGAAAGGTAAAGACACTTTTTTTTTAAAAGAAGTTAATGACACCAATACATTTTTAAAAAGAACCATTGCTGAGTATATTGATTTTAAAAAAAGAAAAATTATAGGTTTTCATAATTTATTTAATACTAAAGTAAGAGATAAACTTAAAAATAAAAAAATTAGAAATATTATTTTTACAGGTATGGGAAGCTGTTACACCGCTGCAGTTGGAATATCGAAATACCTCAACTCAAAGATGAATGAATATGGTTATAATAACCTCAAAGTCGAAGCTACAATTGCCAGCGAAGGTAGTGGCTTTTATTTATCTACAAATATGGAAGATACGATTATTGTTGTAATTGCCCAATCAGGTACAACAATTGATACAAATGTATTTGCTAAAATGGCGAAAGAAAGAGGAGCTTATACTTTAGCAATAGTTAATAAGAAGCAAGGAGATGTTACTTATATTGTTGATCAAAGTTTTTACCTTGGAAATGGTAGAGATATTGAAATGTCCGTTCCATCAACAAAAACTTATACTTGCCATTTAATTACTGGTTTCATTTTATCTGAAAAAATAATTGAGATCTTAAGTAAAAAAAGAAATTTGAAATTTATTAATTCTCTAAAGATAATTGCGCAAACAGAATTAGTGCAAAATACTCTAAACACATTGTCTCAAAAAATTGAAAAATTAAATTTTGATGTTTTTAACTTCAAAAATTGGGTTGTTGTTTATGATGATTCATTCACAGCCTATAGTGCCCTCGAATTTAGAGTTAAACTTTCAGAATGTTGTTATAAATCTATACCAACTTTAAGTTTAAATAGTTTTAAGAAAATTAAATTTAAAAATACTTTAGTTTTTTATTTAACTGAGACTTCAAAAATAAAATATTTTAATAAATCTAATTATTACATACTTATATGCAATAAAAAAAGCTTAAACAAAACTAAGAACTCATTTTACTTAAATCTAGATTCAAAAAATTATATTAATCTGGTGATAGAAATGTCTTTAAGTTTACAATTAGTTTCTTATAAGATTGCAAAATTTATTGATTTACATGCCAGTAATACTTTAAAGTTGAAAAAAAATCTTAATAAAATTAAAGAATTTATTTTTGATGAAAAAAACCAAAAAAAATATGAAGGTTTAAAAGTTAAGGAAAAGTTAAATTTTATACAAGATAAACTAAAAAGACCAATAGATGTTATTAAACATCAAGCTAAAACTGTAACAGTTGGAGCAATTAGGTTAGAGGATAAAAATATAAGTTCAATTTTGAATAATAATTTTTTTATCAACAAAGAAATTCAATCATCTTATTTTGAGGGAAAGTTTTTTGAGCTTAATAAAGAAATAAATATCATATCAAATAATCTATATGATTTTGATAAATATTATATTGGGAATATTATAGATTTTTGTAATACCGAGTTTGGATTTAATAAACATTACAAATTTCCTTACTCAAAAAGAAATAATGATAAAAACTCATCTTCCAACATTACAATTAATAACAGACAGATTAATATAAAAGACAAAAAAAAATCTATTGTAAAAAAAAATTCAGACTCCCATAATCTACTTAAGTATTTTTTGCCTCAAAATAAAATATCTGTTCATTATGAGTCATCCTTTAAAAAAGCAAAAAAAATTATGCTAGAAAATAACTTTGAATTTGAAATGAATTTTAAAAATATTTTTGAAAATTTTAACAATATAAAATTCTTAGGAAGTGGTATTAATTATTTAATAGCAAAAAAATATGCACAGATATTCAGTAAAAAATATAATAAATCTATTGCATTTGATGTAATTGAAAATCATAAACATATAGACATTTCTTCTGAGGCATTAATTTTAATTTTTGCATCAAATATTGATAGAAAGGGTTTTCAAAGAGATGTTTTTTCTGAACTTGAAAAATTTATAGCTCATGATAATGAGCCGATTATTTTCACTAATATAGGAAATAATATTTTTGATAATTTAATTTCAGATAAAGACAATTTTCTTAATAATAAAGTAATAAAACTACCTGTTGTGCATGAAATTTATTCTCCATTAATTTTTGATTTTTACTTTAAGAGATTTATCAAGTAAGTATTTCTTAAGTTTTTTTATGTCATTAATATTTTGTAATCTATAAAAAATATAAAGTTTATAATAGTTTTTCCAAATTGACTTTCTGAATAAAAATTTAATTTTTTTTTTTGAAACATGCCTCATTATTTTATTTACATTATTGGGCAATATTCCAAAAATAATTTTTTTATAATTTATATTTTTATTTAAAATATTTGATATTAATTCAGGATTTTTATTTATTATTTTTGTAAAAATAATTGACGCCAATAAACCATCCATTGAATTAAAAAAACTAAAATGACCAGATGTTTCAAAACCAAAAAAAGAGTTATTTTTTTTTACTTTGTGAATAACATTTCTATCACCAACTTTTGAAATATAATTTTTTATTCCTAAATTTTTTAACTCACTAATAAGCCACGGGTTTACAATTTCTGTCATTACAATACTATTTATTTTCTTTTGATTTAAAAAAAATTTAGCAAATATAAGTGCTACTTTTTCTGTTTCTATTAATCCATAATTTTTTTCTGCAACCAAAAATCTATCTGCATCACCGTCATAGGCAATTGAAAAATCATATTTTTTATATATTTTATTTTTGAGGTTTTTTTCAAAGTGATTAGATCCAGAATTTTTATTAATTTTATTTCCATCTTTTGCAAAATTTATTAATTTTGAGTTTTTAAATAATTTCAATTTATTTTTAAAAAAACTTACTGAGCCATTAGATCCATCAATTAATACTTTTTTCTTGAATTGAAAATTAGTACTTAAATTTAAAAATTTTATGTATTTTTTTTCATTTATTTTTTCAATTTTAAATTTACTAATAGTTTTTAATTTATACTTCTTATTTTGATAAATTTTTTTTTCCAAAAAAACTTCACTTTTTTTATCTAATTTAGAACCATTAATAAAAAATTTAAAACCATTGAATTTTGCGGGAAAATGAGAAGCTGTAATCATTATACCAAAACATTTTTCTATTTTAGATAGATATTGAAGACCAGGCGTAGAAATAGGTGTTTTTAAAATGAGGATTTTTTTAACAATTTTTACATTGTTTAAAATTATTTTTAAAATTTGTTTATTTGAAACTCTATTATCGTAACCAATAATAATTTTATTTATTTTTTTTCTTTTAAATAAAAAATTTAGATTATTAAAAAAATGATTTAAAAATTTTACACCTAAAAGATTTACTCCATAGACATCTCTAAATCCATCATCACCAAAAATTCTCATTAATTATTTTGGTTAAAATGTTTTATTAATTTTTTTTGACTTTTAATTGAAGGAAGTTTTACTTTTGAAAGTCTAATTTTATCTTTTGCCATCATTTCTTTAACACCTTTTATAAAAGATATTTTAGGTGACCATTTCAAATGTTTTTTTATTTTACCTATATTTGATATAGATATTTCAATATCATCGTTTCTTTTGTTAAAAAAAATATGATCTTTTCTCTCTGAAACAATTTTTTTTAAATTAATAACACTCTCTGGTTTGCCTGAGCCAAGATTATAGATTTGATTGTTGCTTTTTTTTATTTTAATAGATTGAAATATTGCGCGATTTAAATCATCAATGTGTAAAAAATCTCTTTTTTGTTTTCCATCTCCAAATATAGTTATTTTTTTATTTTGTAATTTCTGTGCTATGAATTTTGCAACAACAGCTGTTGATTTTTTTCCATAAATATTAAAGAATCTAAAGATAGTGTAATTAAATTTATTTATTTTTGAATAATTAATTATCATCTTTTCTCCGATAAGTTTTGTGTATGCGTAAAAATGTTTTGGATCTGATCTAAAATTTTCAGAAATTTTTTTATTTTTTGTATCTCCATAAATTGAAGCAGAAGATGCAAAAATTAATTTTTTTACTTTATTTTTAGATGCAAAATTAAGAAGTGACTGGAGAGCGTTTAAATTTGATTTTGAGTATATTTCTTCTTTATCCTTAGCTATTAATATTTCAGCTTTTGCTGCAAGATGTATAATAATGTCAATTTTTTTTTTAAAATTAATTTTATTTATATCTAATATATCTTTTTTATAAAATTTAATTTTTAAATTATATAAGTTTTCTAATTTTCCAGTAGATAAATCATCAACTACCTGAACTTTATATCCCTTATCTATTAAATATTCTGATAAATTAGAGCCAATAAAACCAGCGCCACCTGTAATTAAAATATTTTTCACTTTTGATAAGTTTTTTTTATTTAAAATCTCTTATATAGTATAATAGTGTGATTAATATCATTAAATATTCTTCTTATGCAAAAAAATTTTTTTATAAGTATAATTGTACCTGTTTATAATTCAGATAGATTTATAGGAAGGTGTTTAAGATCACTAAAAAATCAAAGTTTATCAAAAAAAAATTACGAAATTATTGTAATTGATGATTTCTCAAATGATTTTTCTCTAAATGAAATAAGAAAACAAAAAACAAAAAATATAAAATTAATCAAAAATAAAAAAAATCTAGGTTTGCCTGCCAGCTTAAATAAAGGAATTAGAGAAGCAAAAGGTACATTAATTGTAAGAGTTGATTCTGATGACTGGGTTCAAGAGGATTTCCTTAATATTTTATCAACATTTTTATTTTTAAATAAAAATTTAGATGCTGTTTCATGTGATTATGCTTTAACAGATGTAAATGAAAATGTCTTAAAAGTTGAAAATTGTCTCAAAAAGCCTATTGGATGTGGTATTATGTTTAGAGTTCAGCAGCTTTATGAACTTGGGCTTTATGATGAAAAATTTGCTTATGCTGAGGAGGAAGCTTTAAGAAAACTATTTTTAAAAAAATATTCAATTACAAGAGTCCCACTTAACCTTTATAGATATAGGCAGCACAAAAGTAATAGATCTAAAAATAAAAAATTAATACAATTTTATAGTAAAAAAATTAAATGAATAAATCAGTATACTTTATAGCAGAAATTGGGGTTAATCATGAAGCAAATCTAAAACTTGCAAAAAGAATTATTTTAGATGCAAAAAAAGGAGGTGCGCACGCTATTAAATTACAATCCTATAAAGCAGAAAAAATAGCTTCTAAGTATGCAAAAGCTTATTGGGATAAAAAAGAAGAAAAAGAAGACAATCAACTTAAATTATACAAAAGGTTTGATAAATTTGAGGAGATTGATTACCAAAAAATAATTGATTATTGTAAAAAAATAAAGATAGATTTTATAATCACTCCCTTTGATCTAGAAACTATTAATTTTTTCAAAAATAAAGTTAAATATTTTAAAATCTCATCATCTGATATTACAAATTTTCCATTAATTGAAAAAATAGCAAAAACTAAAAAACCAATTATACTATCGACTGGAGCTTCAAATATTCTAGAAATTAGAGAAGCGGTAAAATTAATTACAAAATATAATAAAAAATTAACACTCTTACATTGTATCTTAAACTATCCAACTAAAAGATATGATGCAAATTTAGGTATGATTGATGACTTACAAAATACTTTTAATATACCTGTAGGTATCTCTGATCATACCAATCCTAAAGACAGCCATGATATATTATTATTTGCTACATTAAAAAATATTACAATGATAGAAAAACATTTTACAAATGATAAATCAAAGAGAGGAAATGATCATTTTCATTCTTTTGATAAATATGACTTAATAAAATTTAATCAAAGAGTTTTAGATGTCCAAAGAATAATTGGTAAAAGGAAAAAAAATTATTTAAAAAGTGAAATTATTTCAAGAAAAAATGCAAGAAGAGGTCTTTTTTATAATAAAAATTTAAAAAAAAATTCAAAAGTAAATTCAACAGATATAATTTCTTTAAGACCAGCTATTGGAATAAGTCCATCTTTATATAAAAAAGTAATAAAAAAAAAATTAAAGATTAATGTTAAATTAGGTAGAAAAATTAAATTTTCTGATTTTTATTAATGAAAAAGAAGAATTTAATTTCAATAATATTAGCTGGTGGCAAAGGTTCAAGATTAAAATCGAAGACTCAAAAAGTTTTATTAAAAATTAAAAATAAAACACTTCTAGAAATATCTATAAATTTGGCTAAAAATTTCTCAGAAAAAATTAACGTTGTAATAAATCAATCACTTATTTTTTTAAAAAAAGAGAAAAAAAAATGTACTTTTTTTTTGCAAAAAAATTCACTTGGAACAGGTCATGCTGTAAAGGAATTTTTTAAAAATAAAAAATTTAGTAATGAGAATTTATTTCTAATTTTATATGCGGATACACCATTTATATTAAAATCTGATATAGAAAAAATGTTAAATAAAACTAAAAATTTTGATTTAGTTATCTTGGCTTTTAAGACAAATTCAAATGTGGGATGTGGTTTAATTAAAAAAAATAAAAGTTTAGTCTCTGAAATAATTGAGTACAAAAATTCAAATAAAAAGGAAAAAAAAATAAAAATATGTAATTCAGGAGTTATGGTTTTTAATAATAAAGTTAAAAATTTAATTCAGTTGATTAAAAAAAATGCTTTAACAAAAGAGTTCTATTTAACTGACTTAGTTAAAATTTCAAACTATAAAAAACTAAATGTTGGTATGGTTGTATCGAGTAATGAATTGAGAGCAAGAGGAATTAACGATCTTAAAACCTTTAGAAAAAATAAAAAATACTTTGAAAATAAAAAAAGTTAAATAAACAATTAATAACATTATTTAAAATCTCATATTTATCTTTAAATAAAACTAATAATTTTGTAAGTAGAAATACACTGTTAATAAATTGCTGATTTTTTAGAAAATTAACTATATGCGATACTAACATGTTAATTTAAACATAGATTTAATGAATAAAAAACATATAGACAAAATATTACAAAAAATTGTTAAAGGCATAAAAAAGCTTAATTTTAAAAGCACTGATAATGTTTATTTGGGAATAGACTTAGGGAAAGTTTTGTTAAATGACTATAAAAAGATTTTTGAACATGAAGATGTGCCTTTAAATGAAATCAGAAATTATGTGACCACTAAAATAATCAAAAATCTTAAAAATTACTTTAAAAATGGGACTATTATTGTCCCATCTTTTAACTTTGATTATTTTAAAGATAGAAAATTTAATAAGAAGTTAACTAAATCAACTTTAGGACCTTTTGAAAATTCTTTTATTAAAGAAAAAGGTGTATCAAGATCTAATCATCCAATTTTTTCAATTTGTGCATTTGGAAAAAATAAAAAAAAAATTCTTGAGCCTTGTGGATTGTTTAGCTTTGGACAAAATAGTCCTTTTAATAATTTTATTAAAAATGACGTGATATTTTTAAATATAGGTTTGCCATTTAAAAATACATGTACATATGTGCATCATGTTGAACACTTAAACGGTGTTAATCATAGATACTACAAAGCAATAAAGGGCAGAGTATTAGAGGGTGGTAAATATGTAAATAAGACTTACTACAGTTTCGTTAGATATAAAATTATTATGAAAAATGTTAAAAGAGCAGAATATAAAATTGAAAAAATGTTAAAAAACAAAAAATATTTAAAAGAAATTAATGATTCTAAAATTTATCTATCTAAAGTTTATGCCAAAGATGTATTTAAATGTGCAAATGATGCCTTGCATCGAGATCCGTTTGTTTTTTTAGAAAAAAAATCAATTGTTGAGACTAATTACTAATGAGAAAAAATATTCATAATATTAAAATTGGAAATATAAAGATTAAACTTACTAAGAATACCAAAGTTTTTGAGCCTAACCTTACAACTTTTAGCCTTATTGAAGCATTTAAAATTTTTAAAATCAAAAAAAAAATTAAGATTCTTGATTTGGGTTCAGGATCAGGAATTATTGGAATTTTTTTGAAAAAGAAATTTGGAAAAAAAATAGAACTTTATCTATCAGATTACTCTAAACATGCTGTTAAGATAATAAATTCTAACCTGAAAATTAATAAGGTCACTGGTACTGTAAAAGAAAGTAACATTTTAAAAGAGTGGTCAAATGAAAAATTTGACTTAATAATAAATGACATATCCGCAATAAGCAGTTTTGTAGCTAAGAATTATTGGTATAATAAATTTATTCCACACGATTGTGGGAAAGATGGTCTTAAATTATCAAAAAAATTTTTGAGTTCTGTTAAAAAAAATCTAAAAAAAAAAGGATCTATATTAATGCCTGTTATATCAATTTCAGATCATAAACTTCTAATTAAAATTATAAAAAAAAACTTTAAGTCTAAAATGCTAATTAGCAAGGAGTGGCCTGCGCCGAAAAATTTAATTAAAGGTAAGGTTGATCACTTTTTAAATAAAGGTTATATATTCAAAAAATATAACATGTATTTATGTTTTACAAAAGTATATCAAATACAGGGGAAGGATAATGTATGAATGAAAAAGATGTAATATCAATTGTATCTAAAGCTTTAAAAACGAAAGTGAATGTCAAAAGTAATTCTAAAAATACAGAAGAATGGGACTCTTTAGGACAGCTAAGTATTCTCTCCGCAATAGATAAGGCTACAAAAGGTAAATCTTCTAAAATCGATTTAACTGAAGTTCAAAGTATAAAAAAACTTTGTGTAAAACTAAAAAAACTGAAATAAAACATTTAAATGCAAAAAAATTTTCTCAATTTAAATGTACCTTGGGTTGAGTCTGAGCTTTTTGAATATAATCTTAAGTATAAAAAAAAAAAATACTTAGAATATGCTAAAAAATATAACAAAGATGGCTATGTTGTAATTGATTTAAAAGTATCTAAAAAAGACTTAGAAAAAACTATTCAGGATATTTCAACTCTGGCAAATGCTGAAGGAGTAAAAAAAAATCCAAAAATTTATCATTACAATAAAAACCCACGAATAGTAGAAGGTTATAAGAAATTTAAAAGTATTAAAAATTTATGTAAAAATAGAAAGATTGTTGAGATTTTAGAATATTTTTATGAGAAAAAGCCAGTACCAATCAATTCTATAAACTTTATTAAAGGAACTGATCAACCTCTACATAGTGATTATATTCATTTTTCATCTATGCCACATAAATATCTGTGCGCAGCATGGATAGCTTTAGAAAAAACTGACGATAGAAATGGTGCGATAGTTGTTGTACCAGGTAGTCATAAATTTGATTTGGTCGATTACTCGTTGTTTAATCTTAAAACCCCTACCTCAATGCAGGAATTATCAAAATTTTATAAGATTTATGAAACATATGTAAATAAATTAATAAAATCAAAAAAAATTAAAACAAAAACACTTAAATTAAAACCTGGGCAAGCTGTAATTTGGGCTGCAAATCTATTACATGGTGGAAAAAAAATAATTGATCAATCCAGAACAAGATTTAGTCAAGTTGTACACTACCATTTTGATAAATGTGATTTTGTCTACAATCCTGGTTTCTCAAATGTTTCTAAAGGTCAATATGCGTTAAGAGACTTGGAAAAATTAAAAATAGTATAAAAATTTCCGTAATGAAAATTCAAAAAATAGGTGTAGCTCTTGGGGGACAAAAGAAAAAAATTAAACATTTTATAAAAAAAAACTATAATAAAGTTGTAAAATCAACTGGTATTTCTAAAGTTTATCATACGACTAATAAAGAGGATATAATTACTTTAGCGACTAAAGCCTCAAAAAAAGTTTTAAAGAATCAAACCAATGTTGATGCAATTATTCTAATTACTCAAACTCCTAAATATAATATCCCACCAAATAGTTTTATTATTCAGAAAAATTTAAATATCAAAAAAAAATGCTTAATCTTTGATATTAATCAAGGCTGTAGCGGATACATTTATGGGCTTAAGGTTGCTGAAAGTTTACTGAACACAAAAGAAATAAATAAAATTCTTTTAATTACAGCAGATAATTATTCAAGATATTGCAAAAAGTTAAACGTGAAGCTTTTATTTAGTGACAGTGCTACAGCAACGATATTGGTAAAATCAAAAAATAAATTAAAATTTAAATTCTTTAGCGATGGTGATAATTACATTCATCTTAGTCAAAAATTCGATAATTACAGCGAAAGTATTAATAACAATAGTTTGCATATGGATGGAAATAAGTTGTTTAACTTTTCTCTAAATGCAGTTACTAATTTAATAAATGAGTTGATGAAAGAAAATAGATTAACAAATAAAAATTTAGATTATATTTTACTACACCAGGCTAGCAACATAATAAATAATAACATTATCAACAAACTAAAAATAGAAGATAATAAATTTTTAAAAAATTATAACAAATTTGGAAATACTGTTTCCTCAACTATCCCAATATTAATTAATGAAAATTTTAAAAAATTAAAGAATAAAAAAATATTATTGTGTGGTTTTGGAGTAGGACTTTCAGTATCATCTTGTTTTTATGAATTCAAATAAAATATACATCATAGGTGGGGCAAGTAGTGGGATAGGTTACGAATACGCGAAAATTTTATCGAAGAATAACAAAGTTATTGGTCTCTATCATTCTACTAAAAGCAAAAATAATAAAAACTTAAATTATTATAAAATTGATTTAGAAAACAAAAATGAAATTTCATTATTTTTTTTAAAAAATAAGAATAAACTGGATAAGTTTAAAAAAATTATTTTTATAAATTTTGCAACTTACAAAAGAGATAATTTATTAATTAATATCAATCATAAAGATATTAAAAAGACGTTTGGTATAAATTTATTCTCTAATTTTTACTTTACATCTAATTTAATAAGAAATCATAAAGATAAAATTTTAGACATTGTTTTCATTAGTTCATCTTTAGGTTTAAAAGTAGATGCTGGGACACTACTTTATTCCTCTTCAAAACTGGGATTGGAGAGTTTAATGAAATCTATAGTAATTGAATACTCAGGATTTAATGTAAAATGTAATATTCTTGTATTAGGTTTTTTTAATTCACCACTATGGAGAAAATTATCCAATAAAAAAAAGAGCAGAATAAAACAACTAATACCAAAAGGTAAAATTGGAAATATAAGAAATATATCTAATGCTCTAAACTTTTTAGAAAAAAATGATTACATAAATTCTAGTAGCATATATTTAGATGCAGGCTTTGGTACCGTAAAGGTTTAAAATTAAATCAAATACATAAGTAAAAATTTTTTTCAGTGCATAAATCAAGCCAATTGAGCTATTAGTACTGGTCAGCT
>MDSV01108713.1_pt1 | contig 11241 bp, 8 predicted proteins | sample 810851 | NCBI WGS metagenome assembly MDSV01 (sample SAMN05326640, study PRJNA326480) | marine metagenome | isolation source: seawater | place: Atlantic Ocean: North East | collected 2012 | reverse complement strand
TACTCATTATAATTTTTTTTCAGGCTTGACTTCTGCTAAACTTCATTCACCAAGTAGAACTTACGATAACATCGCATATCCTGGAACAAATAGTAAATATTTTGAAAATTATAAAATTTTTTTTAAAATTAATATAATAAAAAATCGTGTGAAAAATATTTATGTTTTTGAGCCCGGAACTACTATTACAGAAACAGATTTAAATCACAAAATTTTTAACTATTTACCAGTTGAATGTTACAGTGTTATTGATATTGAGCCATATCTTAAGAAAATTGAAATTCAGGATTGTAGTTATTTGAAAAACAAAAAATGAGCCTAATGAAATTTGAAATATATACAAAGAAACTGAAAAAAAAGGACTTAGAAAGTCTTATCGACATAATTAAACAAGAGAATAATGAATCAATCTTAGCGAATCTATCAAAGAGTAATATCAGTAAATTTATAAATCAGGTAATTATTTCAAGTGAGCTTAATCTTTTTGTAATTAAAAAAAATAAAATTATTGGTTACGCAGTGGTAGCAAAAAAACCCCGTTTCTTGGTTAGTAATTTTGAAAATCTAAAATATTATTTTTTAATAGATTTAATAACTAATTTAAAAATTATAACACTATTCAATATTTTTCTTACAAAAGTTAGTATTGATGATCTTTTTATAAGTAAAAAAAATAAAATTCTAATTTCAAAATCACATAATTTAAATTTACTTGCAATTGAAAAAAATCATCAATCCAAAGGTATTGGAAAAAGGTTTCTGAATTATATTTTGAAAACAATAAAAAAGGATGCTCAAACGATTGCCTGTGAAACAAATAATTTGAGATCTAATTTATTTTATGAAAAAAAATTAAATTTTAAAAATATTGGAATTAGGATAAGGCTTCCCAATATAATGAAAATTATGATCAAAAAATTATGATTTATTGTTTCTTATTAAATCTAAACTTTTATTAAAATTATAAGTTCTCATTAATATGTAAGTTAAACTTATTAGCATGTTAAGAAATAGGACTAAGGCGACTACAATATTAAAATAATGATTTAAAAAATCTTTAAAATAAATTACAAAGCAAACATAAATAAATGAGAGAAAAATAACTCTATAAAGAAAAACACTCATAACTCTTAATGAATGTAAAAATAATCCAAATAGTGATAATTTAGATTTCCCAAAAAATCTCTTTTTTCTTGCCGCATAAACTTTTTTTATATTGCAATTATCAGCCACCGCCGATGAATAGGCCAACCAAGCATTATTATTTTTAAGAATATTACTCAAATTTTTTGAGTCAAAAGAGGAATAATTACCAAAATTTATCCACTTAAAAGTAAAAATAAATGTTAGAAATTTGTGTAGTATATAAAACCAACTAAAGATAATTCCCTCACCCCTTTTAGTCCTACAAGATACAATAACAAAGTCAGGATTAAGTTCTGCTTTTTTAATCATATGAGCAATTTGACTAGAGTCATCCTCACCGTCGGAGTCAAGGATAGTTATAATAGATTTTTGTTTTTTTGAATTGAGATACTTTAAACCAACAGCAATAGCTTTTTGACTACCCAAATTTTTTCTTAGACTCAAAATTTTTATGTTCTTAATATTACTAAAAGCTTTAATATTTAATTTTTCAATTTTAGTTGAGTTATCATCAATAATTAAAATCAAAGCTTTTTTTTTAACTTTTTTAATTTGGTTATTGATTTCCCCAATAAGTTTTTGAACAGATTTCCAATCGTTATATAGGGGTAATAAAAAGATATAGTTTTGCAATTTGGTTATTTAAGTTTTAATTCGTTTCTTATTTTTTCAATGAAATTATTTATTAAAATAACATCATCTTTTTTTATAAGATCATCCTTTTCAATCGCCTCTTTAATTTGATTTCTTAAAGAGTCTTTAATTTTATCAATATTTTCTTTTGAACTTATTTCATCAATTTTTCTCTCAACCTCTTTTTTTGCGTAATTAAAAGTAAGTTGGAACCCAAGAATTACCAGGAAAAAAACTATAAGACTTTTGTAAATAAATAATTTCATTATTCTAATTTTTTATGAACTTCATAAATTATCAAGTCATCAATTATTCGTTGTTTATAAATTTTAAAACTTTCATTAAGTTTAAATTTATTACTTTTTTTTACATTAACATTAAAGATTTTATTAGAATAAACATAATCAGCTTTATTAATGTCGTCAAAAATAAAAACAATACGTTTTTTGTCAAATTCTGGCAATAATTCTTTCATCCTCCATAAAGGATACCAAGAGTTAACACCAATATAAATTTTTGATTTATTATTAACATTTACTATTTCTCTTAAAAACTCAATGCCTGACAAACCGGTAAAGTCTATTTCAAATTTATTTTTGAACTGTTTAGTCGTAAGGGCACTAAAATAAAGTGATTGATAGGGATGATATGTAATTAGTTTTGTTAAATTAAATACAGCCATCACAATAATAATTGAAGTAAATATTTTTAAATATTTTTTTGTTTTTATTAAAAATTGATAATTTATAAAATAAATAGAGAAATAAATTATAAAAAAATTTAAGAAATAAAAGACTCTCCAACTGTTATAATGTTTAACAGAAAAAAAGGTTCCACCAATAAAAAATACCAAGAATAATAAAGTTATAACAAAATCTTTTTTTTCATCATTATTATTCCAAAAGTCATAATTATATAAATTTTTTTCAACGTTTAATAATTTAAATATTAATTTTTTGCTTACGATAAAAAAACCAGATAAAAAAAGCAAAATGTTTAACATTGGTGTGGATATTAAAATCCAAAGTGGCAAGTAATAGTATGGGAGGAATTTGGTATTATAAAACTCACCATTAAAATAAATCACTGGAGAACCAAAAATTGAAAGATTTGAAAAGTGATCTACCAGATTTTGAAATGGGTCACTCCAAAGATAAGGCCAATGTAAAATTAAAAAAACAATGTAAAAAAACAGGTAAATAAATATTTGATTGATTTTTATTAAATCCTCTTTTTTTGATAAAGATGATAATAAGTAAATAGATAAAAATAAGATTGGAAACACAAAACCAAAAAATCTTAGAGATGTACAAATTGCAGAAAAAAAACTAAACAATAAAATGTTTTTTACTTTTTCATTATCGATTGTTTGAAAATAGTAGTAACAAGCAATTATAAAGAAGCTTAAAAAAATTATATCTTTATTATTATGAAAAATCTCTCCAAAAAGTCTAGGAGTTATTATTAGAAGTAAACAGCCAAGTAGTGAAATAAATCTATTGCCAAATCTATTCATAAGCAGTTTATAAAAAAAGATTGTTCCAATGAAAAAATATAGGAAAGTTAGTAAATGTCTTAATTGGTAAAATTCTATTGGTTCTCTCAAGTTTAAAAAAATTTCCAAAAGAGCCGCAGGCACGTCAAATATAATGCTGTAAGCTTTATCTTTTTCAGTCCACGGCATTGTAAAGTCGTTTATAACTTTTAACTTTTCGCTGGTTACATTAGATAAACTATCAATTTTAAAGACCTCAGCTAAATAATTAAGCCAATACAACCCACTTCTTCTTTGAAATGTTTCGTCTATATTAAAGCCGTAATCCCTATAAATGTTCAAACCTATTAATAAAAACAGGAAAAAAAAGATGTAGTGACAATAATTTAATAATTTTATATTACCTACTTTCATAAAATTAATATAAATAAATTTAGGTATATAACAAATAAAATTCTATGAATATTCATGAACATCAAGCAAAAGAAATTTTAAGAGAGTTCGGAGCGCCAGTTTCAAATGGTATCGTGATATTATCCACAAATGAAATTGATCAAAAGATATCAAAACTTAAAAGTAAAGAGTTTGTTTTAAAGGCCCAAATACATGCAGGTGGCCGTGGTAAGGCTGGAGGGGTAAAGTTAATTAAAAGTTTAGAAGAACTGAAACAAGAAGCAAATAAAATGATGGGTAAAGTATTAGTTACCCATCAAACTGGAAAACAAGGAAGAAAGGTGCAAAGACTTTATGTCGAAGAAGCATCTGATATTTTAAAAGAATTTTATCTATCGTGCCTTGTAGATAGGGAAAGCTCTAAAATAGCTTTTATAAGCAGCACAGAAGGCGGAATGGATATAGAAAAAGTTGCCAAAGACTCACCAACAAAAATAATAACTACTAAAATTGATTTAAAAGATGAAATTGAAGATGCAGATATAGAGAGAATAATTGCTACATTTAATTTTAATAAAAATCAAAAAGTCGACGCGTATAATTTAATAAAAGCCTTATATAAAATATTAATACAAAAAGACGCCAGTCTTATTGAAATAAATCCTCTAATAATAACAAAAAATGAAAAAGTACTATGTTTAGATGCGAAGATGAATTTTGATGATAATGCAATTTTTAGAAGACCAGAAATACTAAAATTAAGAGATTTAAACGAAGAAGAGCCTGCAGAAATAGAAGCAAGTAAGTTTGATCTTGCATACATAAAACTTGATGGATCAATTGGTTGCATGGTTAACGGAGCAGGTTTAGCTATGGCTACAATGGATATCATTAAACTTTATGGAGAAGAGCCAGCAAATTTTTTAGATGTTGGAGGTGGAGCCTCAAAGGAAAAAGTTGAAGCAGCTTTTAAATTAATCTTAAGTGATAAAAATGTGAAAGGAATATTGATAAATATATTTGGAGGAATTATGAGATGTGATGTTTTAGCCCAAGGAGTTGTAGATGCTGCTAGGGAAATAAATCTTTCAGTACCTCTTGTAGTAAGATTAGCTGGAACAAATTATGAGGAAGGAAAAAAAATTTTAGACAAGTCTAATTTAAAGATATTATCAGCTTCTGATTTGAATGATGCTGCAAAAAAAATAGTGAGCGCAATAAAATAAAATGTCGATACTAGTAAACAAAAATACTAAAGTAATATGTCAAGGTTTTACAGGTACTCATGGAACTTTTCACTCAGAGCAAGCTTTAAAATATGGAACCAAACTTGTTGGTGGTGTTACACCTAAAAAAGGAGGTCAGTCACATCTTGATTTACCAGTATTTAACACTGTGCAGGAAGCAAAAGAATCGACAGGAGCTAATGCCACTATGATATATGTTCCACCAAAATTTGCTGCATCTGCAATAAGTGAGGCAATAAATTCAAAATTAGAATTAATAGTTTGCATTACTGAAGGTATTCCAGTCCTAGACATGTTAAAAGTAAAACAAGAATTAAAAAACAGCAAATCAAGATTGATAGGACCTAATTGTCCTGGAGTTATTACTCCAGATGAGTGTAAAATAGGTATCATGCCAGGAAACATACATAAAAAAGGTAGCGTCGGTATTGTCTCAAGATCAGGAACACTTACCTACGAAGCTGTTGCTCAAACCACATCAAATGGAATGGGTCAATCTACATGTATTGGTATTGGTGGAGATCCAATTAATGGAACTAATTTTATAGATTGTTTAGAGCATTTTTTGCAAGATGACGAAACTAAATCAATAGTTATGATCGGGGAAATTGGTGGAACAGCTGAAGAAGAAGCAGCAGATTTTCTTAAAAAAAATAAAATAAAAAAACCAATGGTTGGTTTTATCGCCGGGCTTACCGCACCCCCAGGAAGAAGAATGGGGCATGCTGGTGCCATAATTTCTGGCGGAAAAGGCGGAGCAGAAGAAAAAATTGAAATAATGAAATCTGCTGGAATTACTATATCAAAATCACCCGCAGATATTGGCAAAACCCTTCATCAAAAACTTAATGGTTGAATTATTATATTTTATGTTAAAATGATAATTTAAATGTCTTCAACAAAAAATAATACAACTTATAAAAAAACATCTTTTCTATCAGGTAATAATTCTGAATTTATAAACGAGTTTTATGCTGACTATCTTTCTGATCCAAAATCTATTCCAGAAAGTTGGAGAAAGTTTTTTGAGGGACTCAGTGAAGAAGAAAAATTAATATATCAAGATTTGAGAGGTGCGAGTTGGTCACCAGAGAGAAAAAATAAAAAAATAGTTTTAGATTTAAAGATTAAAAAAGATGAGAATAAATCCTCCGAAATAGATCAAGATACTGTCAAACAAGCTACAAAAGATTCGGTAAGGGCAATAATGCTTATAAGAGCTTATAGAATACGGGGACATTTAATTTCAAGTTTAGATCCTCTATCTCTACTGAAGAAAGATGAGCATCCTGAATTAAGACCTGAAACGTATGGATTTGAAAAAAAAGATTTCAATAGAAAAATCTTTCTCGATGGAGTTCTTGGAATTCAATACGGAAATTTAACTGAAATTTTAACCATACTTAAAAAAACTTATTGTTCGAAAATAGGCTATGAATTTATGCATATGGGAGACCCAGAGGAAAAAGCTTGGATTAGAAATAGAATTGAAGGTCCACAGAAAGAAATTAAGTTTACTGAAAATGGTAAAAAAGCAATTTTAAATAAAATTATTGAAGCAGAAGGGTTTGAAAAATATTTACATATTAAATTTGTAGGAACTAAAAGATTTGGTTTAGATGGTGGAGAGTCACTGATACCAGCTTTAGAGCAAATTATTAAACGAGGTGGTAGTTTAGGTGCAAAAGAAATAAAGATTGGGATGCCACACAGAGGTCGATTGAATGTTCTAGCAAATGTGATGAGCAAACCTTTCAAAGCAATTTTTAGTGAATTTTTTGGAAAAAGCTCTTCGTCTAAAAAAGATTTTGGAGGTGATGTAAAATATCATTTAGGAGCATCTTCAAACCGGGAATTTGATGGCAATTCAGTTCATATAAGTTTGACTGATAATCCATCTCATTTAGAAGCTGTAAACCCTGTTGTATTGGGACAAGTAAGGGCAAAACAATTTTTTCATAATGACAATGAAAGACGAAAAGTAATTCCAGTATTGATGCACGGAGATGCTGCCTTTGCTGGACAAGGAATAGTCGCTGAATGTTTTGCAATGTCAGGGTTGCCTGGACATAATATCGGCGGAACAATTCATATTATTGTTAACAATCAAATTGGTTTTACCACTGCTCCAAGGTTTGCAAGATCATCACCTTACCCTTCAGATGTTGCAAAAATTGCACAAGCCCCAATCTTTCATGTAAATGGAGACGATCCAGAAGCCGTAGTCCATTGTGCTAAAATTGCAACAGAGTATAGACAAAAGTTCAACCGAGATGTTGTCATAGACATGGTTTGTTATAGGAGATTTGGTCATAATGAAGGCGATGAACCATCTTTTACACAACCGCTCATGTATAAAAAAATTAGATCTCACCCTACAACACTTAAGATCTATAGTAAAAAACTAATTGATGAAGAATTAATTTCAGAGCAAGATTTAAATAAGCAAAAGGAAAATTTCAAAAAATTCTTAGAAAAAGAACTTGAGTCATCCAAAACATATAAATCAGAACTAAAATGGTTTGAAGGTGCTTGGTCGCGATTTAGACCAGGACTTGGAAAAGATAAAAGAGGAGCAAGTGGAGTTAAAAAAGATAAATTGATAGAAATTGGAAAAAAAATTTCAACTATTCCGCCTCATTTCAATGTTCATAAAACTCTTAAAAAAATTTTTGACACAAGATATCAAATATTTGAAAAAGAAAAATTTGTTGATTGGTCTACTGCAGAAAATCTAGCTTTTGGAACCTTACTGACAGAGGGATTCTCTGTAAGATTATCAGGACAGGACTCGGGCCGTGGAACTTTTAGTCAGAGGCATGCAGTTCTAAGAAATCAAGACAGTCATGATAGATTTATACCTCTTAATAATATTAATAAAAAACAAAAAAGGTTTGAGATTATTGACTCGCTACTCTCTGAGCTAGCAGTATTAGGGTTTGAGTTTGGTTATTCGATATCTGAACCAGAAACACTTGTACTTTGGGAAGCACAATTTGGTGATTTTGCTAATGGAGCACAAGTTATAATTGATCAGTTCATTACATCAGGAGAATCAAAATGGGGTAGAGCGAGCGGACTAGTAATGTTACTTCCGCATGGTTACGAAGGTCAAGGTCCAGAACATTCATCTGCTAGACTTGAAAGATTTTTACAATTGTGCGCTGGGGAAAATATTCAAGTGGTAAATTGCACAACACCATCAAATTATTTTCATGCTTTAAGAAGACAAATGCATAGAGAGTTTAGAAAGCCATTAATTGTTATGACACCTAAATCTTTATTGAGACACAAAAAGTGTGTCTCTAGCTTGACTGAGTTTACTACGAATAATTCATTTCATAGAATTCTAAATGATGATGCCTATTCAACTAAAAGTAAATTGATAAAATTACGGAAAGAGAATGAAATAAAAAAAGTAGTAATGTGCTCAGGTAAGATTTATTTTGATTTAATAGAGGAGAGAGAAAATTGTAAGAATGACCAAGTTGTTTTTATTCGAATAGAGCAATTATATCCTTTTCCAGCTAAAACTTTAGCTAACTTGCTCAAAAAATATGAAAAAGCAGAGTTTTTTTGGTGTCAAGAAGAACCCAAAAATATGGGAGCCTGGAACACAGTTAGAAACTATATAGATAGAACCTTAGAAATAATATACTTTACTAAAGACAAGGTGAAATATATAGGCAGAAAGGCATCATCATCAACTGCGACCGGAAACCTTAATAAACATCTTGCACAACAAAAAGAAATATTAGAAAAGATACTTATAAAGTAAATGTCAGATAAAATTATAGTTCCAACACTTGGTGAGTCGGTCACAGAGGCAACAGTTTCAAAGTGGCTTAAAAATCAAGGTGAAAAGGTTTCTGCAGATGAGCCTATTGTTGAATTAGAAACAGATAAAGTAAATGTGGAAGTTCCAGCGCCTTCAAACGGAGTTCTTGAACAAATTTCAGTAAAAGAGGGTGAAACTGTTAATGTTGGTGCTTTACTTGGAATGATTAACGGTTCGGTTAAAAAAACTTCTCAAGAAGAAGAAGAAATTAAAAACTATTCCCCTCCAAAAAATAAAAAGATTAATAAGCCTATACCCAACGAAACTAACGAGAAGGCATTACTATTAGAAACTCAAACACAAAAGAAAAAAATCGAAAAACCAAAAGAAGAAGAAGCATTAATTTTAGATAATTTCCATGAAGAAAACAAAAATAATGATAACAAAAAATTAGAAAAACTAAAACCCTCAGTTTCTCCTGCCGCGAGAAAAATTGCTTCTGAAGCAAAAGTAAATCTTAGTGAAGTAAAGGGATCTGGAAAAAATGGTGTAATTTTAAAAGAAGATGTGATGAGTTTAATGGGTTCAAAACCTCCACCATCTGAGCGAAAGATTAAACACGGTCCTGAAGAAAGAATAAAGATGACTCGGCTAAGATTAACAATTGCTAAAAGACTTAAAGAAGCTCAAGAAAATGCAGCTATGCTCACTACTTTTAATGAAGTTGATATGAGCGGGGTAATTTCAATGAGAAATCAATATAAAGACGAGTTTCTAAGTAAATACAATGTGAAATTAGGTTTTATGTCTTTTTTCGTAAAAGCATGTGTAATAGGATTGAAAAATTTTCCAGCAGTGAATGCGGAGATACAAGGAGATGAAATAGTTTATAAGAATTATTATAATATAAGCATAGCTGTTGGAACAGATAGAGGATTAGTTGTTCCAGTTCTAAGAGAAACAGATGAAATGTCCTTTGCCGATATAGAGAAGAATATTGGAAAATTAGGTGAGAAAGCAAGAGACGGAAAAATTACAATTGACGACTTGCAGGGCGGAACATTTACAATAACTAATGGAGGGATTTATGGATCTATGTTATCTACTCCAATTTTAAATCCACCTCAATCGGCTGTATTAGGAATGCATAATATTATTCAAAGACCAGTAGTTATTGATGGAAATGTTGAAGCTAGACCAGTTATGTACCTTGCTTTATCTTATGACCACAGAATAATTGATGGGAAAGAAGCAGTTTCGTTTTTGAAAGTAGTAAAAGAGTCTTTAGAACAGCCTAAGAGACTATTCTTAAATATTTAACAATGGAAAAAAAATTTGATCTTATTGTGATTGGTGGAGGCCCTGGAGGGTATGTCTGCGCGATAAGAGCTGCTCAATTAGGACTTAAAACAGCTTGTGTGGAGTCAAGAGGAACACTTGGCGGAACTTGTCTAAATGTGGGATGTATACCTTCAAAAAGCTTATTGAATCTCTCGGAAAATTTTAAAAAAGCAAAAAATGAATTTAATCATCAAGGAATTGAAGTAAGCGACGTTAAACTTAATATAGAAAAAATGATGTCAAACAAAAGTAAGTCTGTTCAGATTTTAACAAAAGGCGTAGAGTTTTTATTTAAAAAAAATAAGGTCACTTATTTAAAGGGAAAAGGTGTATTATTTTCTAAAAACGATGTTTTAGTTTACAACGACAACAAAAAAGAGAAGTATCATGCAAAAAATATTGTAATAGCAACAGGTTCAGACGTAGCATCTCTCCCCGGAACAAAGATTAATGAGAAAAATATAATTTCCTCTACAGGAGCACTTTCGTTGAAAAAGGTACCAAAAAAAATGGCAATTATAGGAGGAGGATATATTGGTCTAGAAATGGGATCAGTTTGGTCGCGACTTGGTACCGATGTTACTGTTATTGAGTACTTAGATCATATAACTCCAGGAATGGATAAAGAAGTTTCTAAAGAATTTCAAAAAATTTTAAGCAAACAAGGAATAAAGTTTAAGTTAAACTCAAAAGTAACTATGGTTAAAGACCAGTCGAATTCTGTTCTAACAAAATTTGTTGACAACGATAGTTTAAAAGAAGATTCAATTATTACTGATAAAGTTTTAATTTCAGTAGGTAGGAAACCGTATACAGAAGGTCTTAATTTAAGTAAAATTGGAGTAAAAAAAGACGACAAAGGTAGAATTGAGGTAAATAATAAACTTCAAACATCTCTAGAAAATATTTTTGCAATTGGTGACGTAATTAAAGGCCCAATGCTAGCGCACAAAGCTGAAGAAGAAGGTATAGCAGTAGCCGAGATACTAGCTGGACAAGCAGGACATGTTAATTATGATGTAATTCCAGGAGTCATCTATACATCACCTGAGGTAGCAACAGTCGGAAAAACAGAGGAACGACTCAAGTCCGAGAATAAAAGTTATAAAGTTGGAAAATTTCCTTTTCTTGCGAATTCAAGAGCCAAAGTAAATAATGAAACCGAAGGGTTTGTAAAAATTCTTGCTGATGCCGAAACAGATAAAGTT
>MDSV01145307.1_pt1 | contig 11242 bp, 7 predicted proteins | sample 810851 | NCBI WGS metagenome assembly MDSV01 (sample SAMN05326640, study PRJNA326480) | marine metagenome | isolation source: seawater | place: Atlantic Ocean: North East | collected 2012 | reverse complement strand
TCTGTTATAGTATAATTAATTAGATTTGTTCCTGTAAAATCAGTAGTTGGTGTATATAAAAGTGTGTTATCACTTTGAACAACAATTGTCCCATCTGAAGCACTTGCAGAAGATACAACAAGAGAATCGCTGTCTGCATCGGTGTCGTTGCTTATAACATCAATGTTAACAGCTGTATTTTCATTTGTAATGATATTATCAACATTTGCTACGGGAACTGTATTGATGGTTACATTTACTACTGAGGTTGCTGACCCTCCACGACCATCTTGAATTGTGTAAGAAATAATATCTGACCCGACATAATCTATATTAGGTGTATATAGAATTGTGCCGTTATTTTGATTAACAACTGTACCGTTGTTTGCAGTTGCTGAATATAAAATGATTGAATCTCCATCGGCATCGGAATCATTGGAAATAATATTAATTATGGTTGCTATATTCTTATTGATTGTTATTTCATCGACATTCGCAACTGGTTGGGAATTCACATCAACTACAACGGTAGTGTTTGCTGTCCCACCTCGTCCATCATTAATAGTGTAATAAATTGTATCTGTACCAACATAATCTGTGTTTGGTGTATATTGAATATTTTTTTCATTTTGAATCACAACTGTGCCGTTCAATGCACTAACAGAAGAAACAGAAAGTGAATCTCCGTCGAAATCAGTATCGTTACTAATAACATTCACTGTTATGTTTGTATTTTGATTAGTTATAATTTCGTCAATATTTGCAACAGGGTGTGTGTTTACACTCACGGTGACCGTAGAATGTGCAGAGTTACCTTGTCCATCGTTAATCGAGTAAGATACAGTATCTGTGCCTGCAAAATCAAGGTCCGGTGTGTATAAAAGCGTATTATCACCTTGAATTGTAACAGTTCCATTTAATGCAGTAGCTACATAGACAGTAATATCATCCCCATCTATATCTGTATCATTACCAATTACATTAAATGTAACAGGCGTATTCTTATTTGTTATAGCTGTATCGGCATTCGCAACTGGTGCAGTATTAGGTGTTTCATTAACACTCACTGCTACTGTAGAACTCGCAGACCCTCCTTGTCCATCAATTATAGTATACGATATAGTCTCGATTCCATAGAAGTCATTATTGGGTGTATATATAAGACTTTGATCACTCTGAACAAGAACCGAACCATTCAACGCAGACGCAGATTCTACGGTGATAGTATCACCGTCGGCATCGGTATCATTACTAATAGCATTAATTACAGTAGATGTATTCTCGTTTGTTACAGCCGTATCGACATTTGCAACGGGGGCTCTATTTTCTTGAACATTCACGGTAACAGTTACAGTAGATGTAGCAGTTCCACCTTGACCATCACTTATAGTATACGTGATTGTATCTGTTCCGTTAAAATCGGTTATTGGAGTGTATACAATCGTTTGGTCACTTTGTGTCGCAACAGTTCCGTTGGTAGCAGATGTTGATAATACAGTTAGGGAATCGCCATCGGCGTCTGTATCGTTACCTATAACATTAATAGTAACTGATATATTTTCAGTTGTAGCAACTACATCTACATTCGCAAGTGGAGGTGTATTGTACATATTGGAATCGTAGGGTTGGTTGAAAAACTCGTTTGTAGGATTATTACTAAATCCAGGTGTTCCGGTATATGTATTATGCATTTCATTTGCACCATTAAACATATAACCCATATTAGTAGATGTTGTGGTTGTATCCCAACCGCGGATATATTGATTGAAAACAGACGCACCATTAAACATATAACTCATATCTGTTACATTAGATGTATTCCATATACCAATTGGTTGATTAAATACACTAAGGGGATAAAACATAGCATGCATATCTGTTACTTTGGAAGTATCCCAATCTTTAATTTGTTGATCAAATACTGGATTAAAACTAAACATTCTTCTGAAATTAGTAACACTTCCTGTATCCCAGTTACCAATTGGTTGATTGAATGCTTCAGCATAATAAAACATTCCTTTCATGTTTGTTACATTTGCGACATTCCATGTTCCTAATTGTTGATTAAATACAGTAGCGCCTTGAAACATATAATCCATATATTTCACGTTTGATACATTCCAATCACGAATGATACCGTTAAATTTTAAAGCATTATAAAACAAATATCCCATATTAATTACATTGGAAACATCCCAACTATTTAAAGATTGATTAAAGTTATAGGCACCTCCAAACATTGCCCACATAGTAGTTACAGTAGATACATTCCAATTATTGATATCTTGGTTAAATGATCGTGCGTCTCTAAACATATAATACATGTTTGTTACCTTTGAAGTATCCCAATTATCAATGGCTTGGTCAAATGAATGTGCTCCCGAAAACATGCGATGCATATCGGTAACATTCGATACATCCCAGTTAATAATATTTCCATTAAAACTAGTTTTGTTTCTGAATAAATCGCTCATATCTGTAATTAGAGAAGTATTCCATGTATTTATATCACCATATGTTGCTGTAGTAGAAGTCTCGTCTGCAATCCATGCATTAATAGCAGTTTGTAAATCGGATTTATTAGAAGGTATAAAAGCCATTCTATATATTTTGAATATATATTATGTGTTTCAAAATATATAGTAAACCAAGATAAATTAAAGATGTTACCGATTACATCATGCACGGTATGCAGACGATTTACACAATTATTTCAATACTCAATAGAAAGTATTGTAAATATTATAGATGAAATTTTAATTTTGGATGATTCGTGTGAAGAGGATGTGGATTATACAAACTTTGCAAAATATTCTAATATAAAAATCATAAAAAGTGATGAATTTGGAAACGATTTGGGTAAAAAGAAGCAATATTTGGCGAATATTTCTAAGCATGAAATTGTAATGAGATGGGATGACGATTTTATTTTGTATAATGCAGATTTGATGAGAACTATTTGTGATATAATGCGAGAACAAACTCTCGATTTTGTGATTACTCAGAATTATAATATAAGTTTTTCACTAGATTATGTAAATGCCTCTCAACCATATTGTGATGAAATATATATATATCGCAAAAGTGTTCTAGAATTTCAACACAAAAAGGGATTTCCTGATTATCCACTGTTGCACAAAAATCATAATGATTTATTATCGAAATCAATAGATGAGTGTTTATTTTTACATATGTCTAATTTTAAATCATATGAATCCATATTATACAGAAGTTTTATGTGCGCATTTTGCAGTCAGACCAAATATTTGAATTATTACGAGTGGTTATTTTATGAAAGAAATAAACGAAATCCGTTGTCTGAAGATGAATTATTACAATTTAAGTCAATAAATATTGATTATATTAAAAAACGCACATATCCGTTAACATCGGTAAAATTAATTCAGCCCCCCTTGAATTTTGAAATATTAAATCCCTGTTTAGTATCATTTATTCGTGATAATTTCAAGATAATATTTACAAACGATGCAAATTTTACATATGAAGTGAATTTACCTCATTGAAAATTTGAATAGCACAAATGTAAATTTGAATGAACAAGTTTAAATACATCGAGTGTAACTATTTAAACAAATAAAAATGCCCCCAATCGCAATCAGAAGATGTGGACATTGTCGATTAGAAGGTCATAATATATCTAATTGTTCGAAATATGATATTGATATTTGTTTGAACATTCTCGGTCGAACTAATGAATATTATCATACAAATTTACGCAGAACTATACGTGTATCCAAAATTAGTTTTGCGCGATTGGCTCAGCTAAAAATGATGATTGAAGGTCTTGTTCCACATATTATATGGACTAATATTACATTATACCCAAATCCTAGTAAATATGTAATTCGTTTTGAAAATAACATATTAACTTACACATTGGAGGAACCGAATCGTGAAAACGAACGGATAACACGACATGCTATATTATCAAATATTGAAACGAGTAAACGGTATGAACAAGATTTTCGAAACCGATATCAACACTTTCAACAAGGGTGTAGATATTCTAATTATATGAATATTGATAACCTAGTTATTATTCTGACCGGTGATTATATCGCACTTACACAGCGTATTGGCGATGAGCAACGTGCTCAAGAAGCTATCTATCGACAATGGGCACGAGAAAGGGAAAATCGAAATGTTCAAAACAACGCTCTTGTGAACCGGGAACGACTTCCTATAATTCGAGAGACCGCTATTGAAACGGTTAATTGTCCCATTTGTTTGGAAACGTTGACCGAAACAAGTAACGTTGTGTTGAGATGTGGACATCAATTATGCCTTCCATGTTTATTAACACAAACATTAATGGGGAATCAAATGCAAAATACGAACCGTTGGAAGTGTTCTATATGTAGAACCCGTTATTTATAAATATTTATTCGGACTGCATATTACTTGTTGTTTTTTCAGAAGGAGGTATGCGCACGTTTACATCTTTGGCGTAAGCAGGACTTCGGTGAAATCGTAAATGTTCTGTGTCTTTGGTAATGTTAAATATAGGTCTTCCTGAACCATAAAATATATTGAACTGTTTTCTTCTCCATTCTTCCTGTTTTTTTATGATAGTATCCGCATCAAATTGATAATCTATTTGATACGAATTCATTATTGAGCGTATATTATATTTACACAAATTATATAAATATTTTTCACTATACAGTATAACCATGGACAAGGACGCCAAAATAAAGGAGTTAGAGCAAGAGGTTTTGTCTCTAAAAACACAATTACAGTCCACAGAGGAACGATTGAATAAATATTTATCGCATAACAAAAAATATTATGAAAATAATAAAGAAGTGCATAAAAAGCGCGTGAAGGATTACATACAAAAAACGAATTATAAAGCAACTCCAGAAATGCAAAAAGAATATAATAAAAGGTCTTATTTGAAAAGGAAAGAATCATTACAACGGGAACAACAAAAAACGGAGGAGAACATTTAGTAATTTAATAGATTAATTTATAATCTATTAAAAGAAAGTATATATTATATATAAATGGGAGGACCAAATCCAATATGTATTCACAATCGGCGACGGTTTCATTGTGTAGAGTGCAAAGGTGCTGGAATCTGCGAACATTTGAAGAGAAAGACTCGGTGTAAGGAGTGTGATGGGTCTGAATTATGCGAACATGGAAGTGCAAAAGAAAACTGTGTGACCTGTGGTGGTGCATCGATCTGCGAACATGGAAAACGTAGACGAAGATGTGTTGAGTGTTTTGGCGCGGGAATATGCGAGCATAACAAGAATCGACAAAATTGTCTAGAATGTGGGGGAAATATGTTCTGTATCCATGACAAAAAGAAATCTCGATGTAAAATCTGTGATGGGTCTGATCTCTGCAAGGCTCCTCATTGTGAGACACGGGGAATTATAAAATACGACGGGTATTGTTTACCCTGTTGTATTCATTACTGCCCTGAAATCCAAGTATCGCGTAATTTCAAAACGAAAGAGAATGACGTGGTTCAACGTGTTCTTGAAAAATATCCAGATTTTAATTGGATTGCAGATAAGAAGATACAAGATGGTTGTTCCAAAAGACGACCCGATTTGCTTTTAGATTTTGGAAGTCATGTAATCATCGTTGAAGTCGATGAGAATAAACATACTACCTATGATTGTTCGTGTCAGAACAAACGATTAATGGAAATTTCACAAGATATAGGACATAAACCGGTAGTATTCATTCGATTTAATCCCGATGCATATGTGAACCAAGAAGGAAAAAAAGTAACATCATGTTGGCGAATTAACGGGTATGGTGTGTTGGATATATCAAAAAGTAAACGTGATGAATGGCACACACGAATAGATATGTTACTTCAACAACTTGAATATTGGATAAATAATATTCCCCACAAAACGGTAGAAATTGTGGAATTGTTCTATTGAATTTGTATAATTACTAGATTTTGATTATACAAATATTATTTTTTTATTAGAAGATAAATGTTATCGACCAAGTGCTTAATTGCTGTATGCGACACCGGCCATGCCTGACATTACTCTCAACACGTTGTAACTGGTAGCGTAAACACGGACCTTAGCAGTGGCTGTTCCACCGACAGTGGCGGAGGAAAGAACCAATTGAAGGGTGGCGTTATCAATACGGGAGAAGTTGCAGCTGCCGGAAGGTTGGTGTTCCTCAGGGCGAAGAGCGAAGGAGTAGACGTTGATACCGGTATCGGGGCTACGTGTGTGGTGTTGGAAAGGTTGGACAACATCGAAGTAGGAACCCTCACGCTCGGAGAAACGGTCTTGGCCGTTAAGCTGAAGCTTAGCGGTGACGACCGGGTTCTCACCCCAGCAATGCATGTCGAGGGCGGTCTCAGCAAGAACGAATGTTCCGGCATCAGACACATAGGAACCCTCGGTGGCGGTTCCGTATTCGACGGGACCAGATCCAGCCTCGGCAGTGAACATGTTAGGGTCAGCCATGCTGGGGTTACTAGCACCCCATTGTTGGCCAGCATCAACACCACCCATGGCTCCGGCGTCCTGGAAAAGACCACCAGAGGTGATGAAGGCGTTCACACCGGATGTCTCAGCAGGTCCACCGAAAGCGTGGACTGCGTTGGGAAGGGCATCAATGGCGTCAGTGTAGTTGAAAGGTTGGGCACCAAGAGTCTTGTAAAGTGTCTGGCCACCCTCTAAGGAAGAGCAGTAGTCGACGTTAGCATCAGGTTGCACAACCCACACAAGCTCCTTGCAAGGGTGGTTGAAGTTGAGCTTGATCTTGTTACTGGAAGAACCAACGGATTCATCACCAGTGAACTGAAGTTGCTCAATGAGATACTCGTGGGGGTTCTGGGCCATCTTTCTGCGCTCATCGGTATCAAGGAAGATATAGTCGATGTAGAGAGAGGCAGCAACAAGGGATTGCTGGTAGGCAGCGGAAACAGAGGCTGTTCCGGATGTAGCACCAAGGGTGTTCACAGCCCACAAGCACTCACCAATAGGACGGAAGTCAATGTTGATCTTGACCTCGTGGTATTGAAGGGCGATAAGGGGAAGAGCAAGTCCAGGGTTTCTGCAGAACCAGAAAAGAAGGGGAATGTAAAGGGTGGTCTCAGGAAGGGCATTGCGGGGAGCGCAAACCTGGGAAGGACCTCCAGATGCGGAACAAGGACCAGACACATTGGCGAATGTGGGGTCAGTGATGTAGGTAAGCTGGGTGGTGTTACCAATCATCTGTTGGTAACCACGTTGTTGCTCACCAGTCATGGTAAGTTGGTTCCAGACGTGCATCCAGTCACCATATTGACGGTCAATGCGTTGACCACCAATCTCGACCTCAACCTGAGCGATAAGCTGCTCACCGATGAAATCCAACCAACGGGCATAGACACCCTCGGCACCAGAGGCCTTCATGGATTGGTTGATCTCAGGAAGTGTGACCTGAAGGTATGTGCGGTAGCACAAATCACCATTGCGGCTGATTGTGCATGTAACGCGGCGACCGAAATCGGCTTGACCAGAAAATGTCTGCTCAATGGATTCCATTGCGAAGTTGGTGTGGCGTCTGTAGGACACCTTCCAGAAAGTGATCTCGGGGGTTCCGGTAAGGAAAACGTCTTGTGCGCCATAGGCGACGAGTTGCATGAGTGCTCCAGCCATTTCTCTTTATACTCTTGTTCTAGAAAATAATTTCGGAAAAAGGGATTTAATTCATTTTAAATTGTTTTATTGTTAAATGTTTATTATTGCAAATTTTTTCATTTCATATGACCATTATTAGTTAACCATTTTATCTATTAATGGACGATTTTTCTCTTTTTGGGTTGTATATATTTTTAATCCATTTTTGCTAAACTATTTTGGCTCGAGCGTGGTCTAGAGTCATTCTGTCTTTTTTTTGCATATGACTGCACAATACCTTTTTCGGAAAGGGTTTATAGTAACAATGCACTCGTGTATCGAGCGACACTTGAATTGTTTTGAGATTATTTATAAATAGTCTCAAACCCACAAATCGTTATTTTTTTTGTAGAATGTCCATATCAAAGTTGGTTTGTATGAAGGTTTCCAAATAATTCTCTCTAAATATTTCGCGTTTATTTTCATGCTTTTTTGTGAAAATATATTCGTCCTCTACCTTTTTAACTGACCAACCCTTTTCTAGAGCATTCATCACGAAAACCATACGTTTCAAATGTTTGGGGTTTATTTTTATGGTTTCGGGTATGTCTATCGGAATGTCGGTTGCTTCAGACATTGTATATATTGAAAGAGATACTTAATAATGACGCTTTCTGCGCGTATTATTCTTCTTTGAACGATTCGCGTTTTTGGTTTTCTTTCTATGAGAGGATTTTGTTACATATCGTATTTTTTTAGTTCTTTTTGTTTTCTTTAGTGTTTTGCGTTTTTTATGAGTTTTTTTACCACCTCTAGATGGACCTATATATACATAATTTTGTATCGTTGTTTGTAGATGTTGATTTCCGGTTGTTCCTGTTGAAAGAATGTGAATCTTGTTTAAAAATCTTTTCCAACGTGTTATACGTGTTACGTCTGTTCTGGCTTGTGAAAAAGGTTCCATTGGTCCTAATGTTGAAATCAATCTAGCAATATATGCTCTATTTTCAAGAGTTTCTAATATATATTCTTCACGTGTAGGGTATGGTGTTTTTGTATTTATTATTTTTGATAAAGTATGACCGTCAACTCTAGATAATTGTTCCATCGTGTATAAAATATTGAATACATCGCTGGATTGATATTGGTTATTATTTAAAGGAACAATAGTATCTAAATTTGGAAAAAATTCTATCAATGTCTTGTATATTGTTTTTCTTATTGAGTCTACGCCAGTTATAGATGGATTAAAGTAATACGATAAAGAGTATTCAGCACCAGGGGTAATAGTAAGTGGTTTATCGAAATGGATATTATTATCCATTTTTATATCAGATAAATCTGTAAGAAAATCTTTTATAGCAACATTCAAGTCTATTGTATTAAAATCAGGTAGAGAGGGTTCGCTCACTATTTGTTGTATAGCTGGTATTTGAATATCGATAAATTCTTTTTGAAGAATACCCTTAACTTTAATTTCCTTCTCATATATAAAATCAATAGCTGCTTGAATATTATCTTTTTCATTGTCGTACAAAGTATTGAAATCTCTTGGATCTGATATGTCCAAATTTTTTAATCTATTCATAAATATTTTATCTAGAGTTAAATTACTCATTGATGAATTTTTACTAATATTATATTCACTTTCAACATCAGTATCAACATCAGTATCAACATCAGTAGAGTCAGGCAAAAACGGTGTTAATGAATCATACAAACTTTCGAATTCATTATCTTTATTAGTTAATTCTTCCTCTTCTTCTTCATCCATTTTTTCTTCATCCATTTCTGACGTTTGAACGGGGGATTCTATATTTTCACTTTCATCGTCATTTACATTTACAAATTGTCCATTCGTTAATAAGTTGATAACAAATTCTTTTGTTTCAATGGCTTCTTTCTCTTTCTGTTCATCAGTTAATATTCCTCTACGTCCATATAGATTAGCTGTTTTCTGAATCTGTCTTTGTATGTTTTGTTTGTCTTCACGCCCTTGACGCACTTGAGTACGGTTTACACCTTTTTTCGCACTTCCCACATTACCACTTCCCCCATTACCACCTCCTTGCATAATTGTAGTAATTATTTCATAAATTTTAAAACAATTTAATAATAATGTTTCCATTCGAATAATAATTGAATCAACTTTTCCCGGTATTATATCTCCATCTCCCTTTGAATCGCTTCTCCACTCTTCTTCTCGAGATTGTTTAAAATCTGCTATTTTGATATAATTAATTCCTCCTCTAATTGTATTTAAATGAGCTTTTATAATTTTTTGGAATATTTTATTAAAATTTTCTGATGAAAATATTGTAGTAAAATAACCATTGTTTGTTTGCCCTTCATCTATATAATAGTTAACTAGTAGATTTATAACTTCATACATGGTGTTAAATGCTGCTCTAATTACTTCATCAGAATTTGTATTTGTATTAAATGCCTTCATTATTTTTAACCAATTAGTATGTCCTGCTCCCCTTCTTCCTCCAAACAAGGGGAGTAAAGATGCTAGGTTGTTGTTCAAATTTGGTATATTTTGTAATTTTTCCTCTAATTTTTTAATGGAATAATTTTTTAAAAATTGTTTTACCGATTCATACTGAAGAAGAACAGTTGTAAATTCGAGATAATCTTCTATGGTTTTATTATCCCTAGAATTTACCATATCATCTAGTATTGGATATTCTGTATTCTCATCTAAAATTATTGACCTTATCATATCAAATTGTTCTATTGAATCTGTTACGTTTCTCGGTTCAAATGAGTCTAGTTTATCAACATTTTCGTTATATTTATCAACTAGCCCTTGCATAATATTCGCAAAAACTTTGGCTTTATCCCATTGGATATATAGTGCAGCATGTCTAAGACTATTGTTTTCAGAACCAGGTCCATTAAAATTTTTAGAAAATATATTCTGAACTGCAGAATACACATTCTTCTCGGCAGCTAATAATCGAGCAGCAAGAGGTCGTTCTGAAATAGCATATATTATATCTAAGTCAACAATAGCATATTCTTTTTTAATATCTTCCATAACATCTCCAAAAACAATATGTGAAGAATCACCTGAAAACTTTAATAAACTCCATCCGTAACCAGCATATTTTTTGTTTTTAGTTAAATTAAATAATTTGTTTATTTCATTCATGCATGCTATTTTAATAACATCACCTGTTTTTTTCGAACGACCTGGGAATATTAATTGTAAAAATTGACTCATACAAGTAGCAGCCATTGATTGTGATGTTATATATTCGACACCTCCTGATAATATGCTTGTTCCTGTTTCAATACCTCCAATTCCAGAACCTTTATAAATATTGGTGCACATACCTTCAACATATTTCAAAAAATCAAATCCATCTATAATTTTTAATATATTGGTTGTAGTTGAACCACGATAATAAATATAAGGGTTTGATATATATCCATCTTGTGTAGTTGCGAAAGAATCAAACCGTATTTGAGTTAATTTTTTTAATATTTCTACATACCCTGTTTTATATAACGAGTTGTTTTCAAAAAATGCATCGGCCTTAATACATTTATAACAATATATCATTAAATTACACCATATATAGTTAATATTTACCGTGTTAATTACAAAAATATCATTTGGTGTTAGTAGATCAATTGGTAGA
>MDSV01132414.1_pt1 | contig 11242 bp, 13 predicted proteins | sample 810851 | NCBI WGS metagenome assembly MDSV01 (sample SAMN05326640, study PRJNA326480) | marine metagenome | isolation source: seawater | place: Atlantic Ocean: North East | collected 2012 | reverse complement strand
TAGAGGTCAGCAATGTTTTGCTAATACAACTTCTGGTGGATTCACTGTTACTCTACCTGCATCTCCTGTTAAGGGTGATAGTGTTAGAATCTTTGATGTCGCCAAGACATTTGATTCAAACAACTTAACAGTTGGTAGAAACGGTAACCCAATTATGGGTGATGCTGCTGACCTAACAGTATCCACTGAAGGTGCTGCATTTGAACTCGTGTTCTATGATGGAACACAAGGATGGAGAATCATTACCATTTAATTTGTTCGAGGGAGTGACTATCACTCCCTTTTTGTTATATCATTTGCTAAATACTAATACGGAACTGCGAAAGCAATGGCTAATTATCAAACCTATAAAAAGATAAATGGAACGGACGCTATTTTAAATAATACCGTTGGTCCAGGACAAGTTACAGGTGTATCTACTGGTGTTGCTCACCAGATATATGTCTATAATTGCTGTCACTATGATGCGGATAATGGAGGTTGCTGTTTACTTTGGACAGTTCCTGCATTGACAACTACTGTTAGGTTTGAATTAACAGGAGGAGGTGGATCAGGATCCCCTGGTCATTGCTGTGGTAGTGGTCCTAGTGCTGGATCAGGTGCTTATGCAGTTAAAACACAGCACTCCTACAAAGGAGACTTTACTGCTAACTCTACACAATATACTGTTTGTGCTGGTGGTAGTACTAGGTGTTCATGTTGTGGACAATGCCAAAACTGTCTTTGTTGTGGTGTTAGAGGATGTAGATCATATGTAACAGGTGGTTCCAACCTATCTGGTTTTTGTGCTGAAGGTGGTATGTGGGGATTCCACATGTGTGCTAACCTAGGTTGCTATTCTTGTTCACCTATAGCCCAGTGCGATAGGTGCTTACTTCGTTGTTCTTGTTGGACTGGTGCAGACTGGGGTGCTCAAGGTGCTTCAGGTCATAGAATTCAGAACCATTATTGTCATGGTACTGTATGGTCTGTTGCTGGACCTTCCGTATCTCCTTGGGCTTCTAACTCTCAGTACACTGTTGATAGATGCTCACACGGTTCACAGCAAGGTTGCTGTAGTGGTCACTCCATATTCCCAGGAGGAGGTGGACATTCACCATTTAATGATGGTGGTTGCTGTTGGGGTGGATGGGGACAAGGTGGACTTGTCGTTGTCTCTTATTGGCAATAAGATTAATTTTTTAAAAGGTATTACATTAAACCAATGGCTGTATCCAAAATTACCAAAACAATCATTCATCCATGTCCGACGGAATGGATGGGTCAATCACAATCTACAGCGAAAGCTGGTGTTAGTACCTACAATGGTCCCGCTAAGTTATTAACTTGGTGGTACACTGATCAAGCATCTAGAGGTAAAAACTGTGTTAGAGTTGTGCCTGTTGATTCAAAAGAGGCAGAATGTCCTACCGAAGCTGGGTGTGTTGCAGTTGAGTTAGATCCACAAAAGTATCCATTACATGCATTAGATCTTTGGGGTTGTGCATATGGTCCAGAACACATTGAAGTACAATGTGGACCTTCTTCAGATCCTAACCCAGCTATAGCAGATCCAAATCATTTTACAGAAGTATTTGACTTAGAAAGCTTTTATTATGATACTACAACTAATCAATGGTCTACACCAGAGTTTTCTAATGACAATATAAGTCCTGATGGTACTGGTGAAGAACCTAGTTTTGGTTGGGCGCAGGTAAGAAAGAATAGAAATGCTATGTTAATCTCATGTGATAGTAGAGTTTCAGGTACAGATATTCCTGATGAACTTAAACAACCTTGGATAGATTATCGTCAGAAGTTAAGAGATCTTCCTGCTGACTGGGCAGGAATTGGTACTGTTACAAGACTAATTGTATGGCCTAAAGAACCTGATGCAGGAAATACAAGTTATGGTCCATTAGCAGCTGCGGATGAAGCAGTCCCTGATAGTGTTAAGATTCAACCTGATGGTCACATGGCTGCACCTGATCCTACTAAATATTAGAACCGAAAACAAAATTGACTTTTTAGTTACCAGAATTCGGGAAAAAAATTCCCGAATTTTTTTTGACCTACAGGATTTTTTAAAATGTTTGAATTAAATAAAGAGCATGATATTACAGTGGTCACAGAGATTGGACCAGAAAATAGGTCTGCTTTAATAGTTGATAACTTTTATCAGAATCCTGAAGAAGTGCGTAAGTATGCTATTGCTTCTACTAAACATAGTAAAGCAAGTGATCCTCAATTAATGTCAGGATTGCCAGGTCACAGGGTTTGGGAAGAAGATAAAAGAATAAGACAGAATTTAAAACCATTCTTTGATGGTATAAGAAATCATAAAGATTTGTGGAGGTCTCCAAAAAATATAAGACCAGGATCATGGGAGACTAGTTGGCATAGAGCTGCATTTGTATGTAATGTAATGAAAGCAAACCATAGAGATCCTGGTGGGGGAATACCTCACATAGATTCTTTTAATGTTCAGTTTGGTGTTGTAATATATTTAAATACACCAGAAGAATGTCAAGGTGGTACTAAAATATATGCTAATGAAGGTATTGTTAATATGTGTATACAAGGTATGGATGATGACACTAATCAAGTTAATGAATTAGCATCTAACAGATGGAAAAAAGATTATTGGACTCTTGATTGTCCAAACTCTAGTTGGAAAACTGAAGTACCTTTTGATATGAAATGGAATAGGTGTATAATATATGAAGCTGATAATCTTCATGGTATATGGCATGATGAAGGTATGTTTACAGATCATGATCGAATAGCACAAGTACTTTTCTTATAAGATGTTTGAAATTAATGATGATAATATAATAGTTGCTTCAGATATTGGACCACAAAAAAAATCTGCTATAATAATTGATAATTTTTATAAAGATCCACATTCTATTAGAGAGTTGTGCTTAAGATCAAAAAAGAATTCTACTTATGACAACAGTGATCTTCCTGGTCCTAGATCTGTAGTATATCATGATAATGTAAAGAAAAAATTGAAACCTTTATTTGATGAGTTGTGTTCTGACTTTAGAATTTGGGGTAAAAGTTTAAAAAGAAAAGATTATAATAATAATTGGGAGTCAGCTGAGTTTATTTGTAATTATATTAATGATGATTCTCTTTTAAAATCACCTGTTGGAAGTCTTCCACATCAAGATGCTTATAAATTGATGGAAGAATTTAATACTTTTTTACCACCAACACAGTTTGGTGTTGTAATTTATTTAAATACTCCAGAAGAATGTAATGGTGGAACTAATCTGTATAGTCTTGATGGTTTTATGACTGTAGATAGTCCACCTAGGAATACATTTGGAAATACTTATCATATGATTAACGATTCAATAGTAAATGGTGATAGATGGAAGGTTGAACATGAACTTGAAATGGTGTATAATAGATGTATAATATTCCCATCCGATGTACTCCACGGTCAGAGTATTGAACTTGGTATGTTTACCGACTATGATCGTATAGTACAGGTTCTTTTTCTATAGCTAAATAAAACACGAATCAAATTATTATGAGAGCAAAAGCATTTTATATCAATGGTGGTGCAGGCCGAGTCATAGCATCTATACCAGCATTGGAAAAGTTCGCAGAGAACCATGACGATTTTATTATTGTAGCAGAAGGAGGGATGAATTTCTTTAAAGGTCATCCTGTTTTGCATAAGTATGCCTATGATAGTTGGCACAAGAATCTATTTGAAGATAAGATAAAAGAAAGAGATTCTATAACTCCAGAACCATATAGAATGTGGCATTACTACAATCAAAAATGTAGTATTGCTCAAGCATATGACATGGAGATTAATGGATTGGATGAACCTAGAGATCTTCCTACTCCTAAGATTAAATTAGTTAAGACCGAAGCAATCAATGCTCTTAATACTATAGAAGAAGTAAAAGAAAAAACTGGTAAAGATAAGGTTATAGTTGTTCAACCATTTGGTAGAGGAGCAGTAGTACAAGGTGATTATATTATTGATCAGAGTTCAAGAAGTTTTCATCAGAGTTATATTGTAGATATTGTTGATAATCTTAGAAAAGATTATGGTGTTATTATAATGAGTGAGTTCCAATTTCCTGTTGATAAACCAGGATCAAAAGACTTACCTCCTGTTGGATGGCCACAAGCAGACATTAGAGTGTGGGCAGGGTTAATTGAATGTGCAGATCATTTCTTAGGATGTGATAGTGTTGGTCAACATATTGCTAAGTCAGTTGGTACTACAGTAACTGCTGTTATTGGTTCTACATTTCCTATTAATATATCTTATCCAGATGATAAAGATTTTGATATTATTGATCTAGGTGAGGGTAAGAGAGTATATCAACCTCTTCGATTGACAGGAGAGGATTATCAGGATATGATGGATGACGAATGTATGGAGATGACTGAACAAGATATTAAGAATGTCATTACATCATGTAGAAAAAGGTTAGGTAAGTCTAAAGAATATAAAGGTACTGGAGTTCCTAAAACTCAACAACCTTCTCAGTGCTGTGATAATCCAGCACATAATAACACTAAAGGATTTGGATCATGACTCAGTGGATTGCAGGTATTACTCGTGGGCATAATGCTGGATTGTGTCTCTTAAAAGATGGTGAAGTGATAGTTAATCTTGAAGAGGAAAGATTATCTCGTGAGAAATATGATGGAGCACCCTTAGCGGTAATGCAAATCATTAAAAATTATACTGACAAACTTGATTACTTAGTGGTTGCTCATACACAATATATGAGAGATTCTGTAGGAACTTTAGAGTATTGTTCTGAAGATCCTTACACTGCTATGGCAAGAAAGTTAAGGTTGATTGATGGGTTTGCTGATTGTAAAGAGTATCATAAATCTTATGAACATCCACAGGTAATTGATTATGGTATGATACACCATAAATTACATGCAGCTGCTTCTTTCTATAGATCTGGGTTTGAAGATGCAGTTAGTGTTATTGTTGATGGAGCAGGAACATTTTTTAATATCCCTGTCAATCAACAAGGTAAACAAATTTGGTTTTATGAAGTTGAAAGTATATTTGGATGTAATTATCCAGCAGATATATCAGCAATTTATAGACACTTAGGAAGTAATGGTCCTTGTCCAGTTCACATGGATAAATCTCATGATAATAATATGTGGGATCCTGATGACAGTGGAACTTGTTTTTTAACATTAGATAATACTCCAGGTATTGTTAAGTGTTATGAGGCAGTGACTCAGTACTGTGGTTTTAAAGCTATTGAAGCAGGTAAAACTATGGGATTGTTTCCATATGGTAAAGAGAATGATAATATTCCACCTCTTTTTAATGTGCAAGATGATTGTGATTATCATCCTGCTAATTTGAATTTATTTGTGACAACATATCCTAATGCTGCTTTTGTAAAAGAATCCATAATGGAGTTACGAACTCCACCTGATGTTGAAAGAGATGATCTAAGTCGATTGCAGAACCGTAGAGATATGGCATATGCAATTCAGAAACAGTCACAAGAAAGAGTTGTTAAATTAATTCGTAGTGCTATTGATGCTACAGGACAGAATAATGTAGTATTGTCTGGTGGTTATGGATTGAATTGTGTTGCTAATTATGAGTACCTTGATAAGTTTAAAGATGAAGGGATTAATATCTATGTCGAACCAATGAGTAATGATTCTGGTACTGCTTTAGGTGCAGCATTATACCATCATCATAAAATTAATAGTGATCACACAGTAAGAGATCATACTAGTTTATATCTTGGACCTAAGTATGAATTTACTGATGATCAGATACAATGTACTGTTGATAAGTATTATGGTGAGGTTAGTGATACTACTGATGAAGATGTTGTCAAACTTATAGTTGATAAAAATATAGTTGCACTGTTCCAAGGTAGATCTGAGTCTGGTCCTCGTGCTCTTGGTAATAGATCTATATTATATGATCCAACTGATCCTAAAGGAAAAGATCATGTTAATAAGATAAAAAATCGTGAGTATTTTAGACCATTTGCAGGATCTATTCTTCATGAACATGTTCATGAATGGTTTGATCTTCGTGGTCTAGAAGAGACACCATATATGATGTATGCAGTCAATTGTAAGGAAGGTATTGAGGAAAAAATACCTGCTATCATACATGTTGACGGTACATGTAGAATACAAACAGTAAAGGAGGAACAAAATGAGAACTACTACAAACTTATCAATGAATTCTATAAACAGACTGGTTGCCCTATCATCTTTAACACTTCCTTTAATTTGGGTGGAGAACCTTTGGTCGAGACTCTCGATGATGCATTACGCACTCTTGCTAACAGTGATATTGAGTACTTGTATCTTCCTGAATTTGGTAAGCTAATTACCTTAAAGAATGATTAATAAGGAAGACAAATGGTATACTATCACTCCTCCAAACATAAACATTATGAAAGGTGTGTTGAGTGATAGTGCTATTAAATATTTGTGGGAATGTATAGAGATTGGTAAACAAAATAAGATAAATGCCAATGGAAATCTTGTTGGTAATATTACGGAAAGTATATACCTAGAAGATAAGGATGATTACTTTTTTAATAATCATTTAAAATGTGTATGTGAAAAATATTTTGATGAGTATAATTATTGTGGTTCATTTAGAAATCCATATGATAAAGCTATTACTAGTAAATTTACGATGAAAGAGTTCTGGGTTAATTTTTCTAAGAAGCATGAATTTAATCCAACACATTGTCATGGTGGTGTATTATCTTTTGTAGTTTGGATGGATATTCCAACAGATTGGAGAGAGCAAAATAAAATACCTTTTGTTAAACATTCTTCAAAACCATCAGCATCAGAATTTCAATTCTTATATACTGATATTCTTGGTGCTATTAATCCTATGACAGTCCCAATGGAACCAAGTGTGAATGGGAACATGGCTTTATTTCCAGCTACATTAAACCATCAGGTATATCCTTTCTATGAATCTGACGGTACAAGAATTACCATATCTGGTAATATATTTTATGATTAATATAGATGCTAGACAAGGATTAGATTTATCTAATTATAATGGTGGTGTGTATGTAATAGATAATCTATTTCCTGCATGGTTTAGTGAGTATGTTCATTTACATACCATATGTGCTCCTGCATGGTTGTTTGGTCGTACTTCAGGTGAAAATACTGGAGAAATACCTGCATTTGTACAGCATATATTTCCACCCAAGTCTGCTAATGCAGAGAACAATTGTTTTGAAATGATGTGTCATGCATTATTAAGAACACTTCCACCACATGAACTTACTGACATAGTAGTTAATGGTCAACAACATTTTCATAACACTGAGTTTCATACTGATTGTCCAGGTGATGATGGATTAACCTTTATATATTATGTTAATATGGATTATAGAACTGAATGGGGTGGGCAAACTGAAGTAAAGGTTGGCAATACTTTAGAGGTTGTTGATTTTATTCCAGGAAGGGTTGCCTTATTTAAAGGTAACTATCAGCATCGAGGGTGTTCGTTTAGTATACCCACCGATTCTCTTAGAGCAACTGTAGCAATTAAGGTTAATTTAAATGACTAAAGTTTTTATTCATGAGAAAAAATGGGTTAAGGTATTTGTCAATGGAACCTTTGACTTACTACATCCAGGTCACATATCATTATTAAACTATGCTAAATCTCTAGGAGATTATGTTGTAGTTGGTATTGATACTGACGATAGAGTGAGAGAAAAAAAAGGACCAACCCGTCCCATATATAATCAGACTGATAGAGGAATCATGCTTGTTGCTCTTGAATCAGTTGATGAGGTGACTTACTTTGATAGTGATGAATCTCTGGAGGCATTGATAAAGGATGTCAAACCTGATATAATGGTGGTTGGTTCTGATTGGAAAGACAAATCAGTCATCGGTTCCTATTGGGCTTCCGAATTAAAATTCTACGATAGGATTGAGGAGTATGCAACTTCAAAGACAGTACAATGTATTATTAATAGGGGATAGCTGCACCGATGAATGGGTGTATGGATCATGTGATCGTTTAAGTCCTGAGGGACCAATCCCTGTTATGAAGTATCGGGAAAAGCAAAGTGCTCCTGGTATGGCTGCTAATGTTCATGAGAATTTGAAGTCTCTGGGTATTACTGTTAACTTTTTAACAAATAGAGAAAGTATTACTAAGACAAGATATGTTGATGAGAAATCTAATCAACAGATCATGCGTCTTGATACTGAACCTGATGTAAAACCTCTGCGTGAAGCAGAACTTCGTATGGCAGCAATGCATTGTGATTATGATGCTATTGTTATATCAGATTATGATAAAGGATATATTGATTATAACTTGTTTGATATACTAGCACCTAAGAATCCAAGCGTTAAAATATTTGTCGATACTAAGAAGAAAAAAATACCTATACAATATAATAATATAGTATATAAAATTAATAAGAAAGAGTTTGAGTTACTAGACCCTAATCATGTACCTAGGGGTGAGAATATTATTGTAACTCACGGTGCTAATGGTGCTTTATGGAATAAGAAACAGTTTCCAGTACCTATCTCTAGGACATTTGATGTTACTGGTGCAGGTGATACATTTTTAGCATCATTGGTATGGTATTATATTCAGCTGCCTTCTATGGCAGAGGCAATTTCTTTTGCGAATAGAGGAGCAGCAATTGCAGTCCAGAATCCTGGTACATATACTTTAACGATGGATGATGTTGATGGAATACTCAGTAAATAAAATATTCTCATACAATTCTGGACATAATTCTTCAGTATGTTATTTGGAGAATGGTAAGTTAGTTTGGATGTTGGAAGAAGAAAGGTTAAGTCATCAGAAGTATGATAGTAAACCATTTCTTTCTATAGCAGAGTGTGGTAAACATTTAGATTTTGTTGATAAGGTTCCTGTTATATTGGGTACTAGTTTGCATCATGAAGATGATATGCAGATGTCTGAGTTCTCAATGAATACTTCTAATGAATTGTTTAGGAAATCATTGATGCGAGAGAGCATCTCTTACACTGATCATAGTGATGAACATCATTTACATCATGCAGCACTTGGTTTTTATAATTCTGGATTTGAAGATGCAGTATGTGTTATTGTTGATGGTGCTGGTGCTTGGATACATGAGTGTGCTCATGAAGTAGAAACAATTTACAAAGCATCTTACCCTGCTTCATTTAAAAAGTTGCACCAGAAAGCAGTGCCTTGGTATACTAAAAGAGATTCACATAATCTTACTGATCCTACGATTGGTATTGGATTTGTATACTCTGGTGTTGCTGATTACTTAGGGTTTGGTAACCTTGGTTGTGGTACTTTAATGGGTCTTGCTTCTTATGGTGAGGATGATCCTAACATTAAACCTTTTGTTGTTGATGGTCAGATAGATGAGACCTTGTGGACTAGGGAACCATGTGGTGCTAAGTTAATACCTTATGATTATATTAAATACATTCCTATATTTAAATCATTAAAAGATCCTACAACAAAGTTTCAAAACCTTTGCAATCTTGCTTGGAGATGTCAAAAAGATTTTGAAACTTATATGACTGCGTTGATTAAAAATGCAATAGAAATATCGGGATGTAATAATGTTGTTTTGTCTGGTGGATGTGCTTTAAATTGTGTTGGTAATTATAAGTATTTAAAAGATATTGATTGTAATTTATTTGTTGAACCTATTTCACATGATGCTGGAGTGTCTATAGGTATGGCTATGTATGAATGGCGTAATCATGTTGGGTCAATGGAGATAAATCCTCTTAGAGATTTATATCTAGGACCATCTAGGAATCATGATGTTCCTTTAGATGCACAACCTACTACTGCAAATGAAGTAATAGATATTATACAGAATGGAAAAGCAGTAGCAATATTTCAGGGAAGATCAGAGCAGGGACCAAGATCATTAGGTAATCGATCTCTTTTATTTGATCCTACTATAGCTGATGCTAAGGATATTGTTAATAGGTTAAAGGGAAGAGAACCTTTTAGACCTTTTGCAGGTACTATTTTATTAGAACATGCTCATGAATGGTTTGATATGAGAGGTATGAAAGATAGTCCTTATATGATGTATGCTGTTGAAGTTCTTGACGGTAAGAAGGATATCATACCTTCTCTTGTTCACGATAATACATGTAGGATACAAACTTTAACTAGAGAACAGAACGAAAGTTATTATGATTTAATTGATGAGTTTTATAAGAGAACAGGTGTACCTATTCTATTAAATACTTCTTTCAATCTTTCGGGTGATACTATAGCAGAAACTATTGATGATGCTATAATAACTCTCAAAAAATCAGAGATAGAGTACCTTTATTTACCAGAGTGTGCTAAACTATTACATGTTAATACTAATACTAATGTTAATACAAAAGGTACTATTGATTATAGGAGATACAGATGAGATATTGCTTTGATATAGATGGTACTATATGTACACCTGGTACATGTAAGTCATGCCAGTATGAAGGTGCTACTCCTAACAAGGATAGGATAGAAAAGATTAATAAATTATATGATGAGGGACACTACATCATATACATGACTGCTCGTGCTATGGGTAGGAATAAAGATCTTCCTAATGCAGAAGCAGCAAGTAAAGCAGAGGAGGTGTTGAAACCCCTCACTAAATTACAGCTAGATATATGGGGGTGTAAATACCATGAGTTGATCATGGGTAAACCCCATGCTGATTTCTTTATAGATGACAAAGGTATAAAAGATGAGGACTTTTTTGTATGAGAGAAACTAAACCAAAATTTGTCCCTAAGGGATGGGGTTGGGAGAAATGGATTGCCAACTCAGAAGAATACTGTGGGAAGTTATTGTTCATTAAGAAGAACCACAGGTGCTCATGGCACTACCATATATTAAAAGATGAGACTTTCTATCTACAGTCAGGGAAGATCCATTTGTTTTATGGTAAGACTGATAAGTTAGAGGATGCAAAGACAATGATCCTAGAACCAGGTGACAGTTTCCACTGTTGTAGAGAGACTAGGCATCAGATGGTAGCAATAGAAGACGCAGAACTATTTGAGTTCTCGACTCAACACTTTGACTCTGATTCTAATCGAGTCATACCTGGAGATATTCTTTAACTGTTTTAAATCTGTAATCTTTGAGCCAACTCATGTCTGCTATGGTATAATATTGATACTTACCCTTTAGATGAGGTGGAAATGGGATTGGAATCAATTTCGACTGCGTTTTTGATGAAACTAGTTCAGC
>MDSV01120609.1_pt1 | contig 11242 bp, 8 predicted proteins | sample 810851 | NCBI WGS metagenome assembly MDSV01 (sample SAMN05326640, study PRJNA326480) | marine metagenome | isolation source: seawater | place: Atlantic Ocean: North East | collected 2012 | reverse complement strand
GCTTCATCCTGCCAGACCTCGATTGAATGGGCAAACCCCATTTTGTGAAGCGCGATATACAGTTGGCGAATATCTCTATTGATCCATGTGTCTACACGCCTTTTGCTTGGGGCTGCACAGGCATCGATAACGGCGGTAAAATCTCGGTTTATTGTGACCAAATAGGGGGTTTGGCGAACCCGGCGTTGCAGGCGGCGGGGGATATGCACGCCGCGACCAAGCGTATTATCAATGGGGATAAGGGCGCGCTGATCTGGATCATAGAATTTTATGTCTAAACTATCTTGGTTATCTGCCATCGGAAATAACCCAAGCGAATAGGCCTTGATAATTGTCTCGGGCGAATAAATATGCCGATTAGCCATGCAATGCCTCCGCTCAAAAAAGGCTAGGGGTTACTGGTCGTTCAAAAACACTTCTTCCAGCCAGCGGATATTATAGCTGCCATCCTTGATTGCATCGGCGTCGACAAGGCGTTTATGCAGGGTCAGCGTTGTTGGGATAGGTTCAACAATAAATTCTTCCAAGGCTCGCCTTAACCGCGCTAGACAATGGGCACGATCATCGCCATGGATGATCAGCTTTGCAATCAAACTGTCATAATGGGGGGGGACTGAATAACCGGAATAAAGGCAGGATTCAACGCGCACGCCGGGGCCGCCGGCGGCATGAAACGCTGTTACCTTGCCAGGGGTTGGCATGAAGGTTTCAGGGTGTTCGGCATTAATTCGGCATTCGATGGCATGGCCGGTAAAGGTTATTTCGTCTTGAGTGAAGGATAGTGGAACCCCTGCCGCAATCCGGATTTGCTCGCGCACAAGATCCACGCCAGTGATTTCCTCCGTAATTGGATGTTCAACTTGGAGGCGGGTATTCATTTCGATAAAGAAGAACTCGCCATTCTCATAAAGAAACTCCATTGTGCCAACCCCAAGATAGCCCATTCTTCGGGTGGCCTCGGCAGCAATGTCACCGATACGGGCGCGTTGCTCGTCATCCAATGCGGGCGAGGGGGCTTCTTCAAACAACTTTTGATGGCGGCGTTGAACCGAACATTCGCGTTCTCCTAGATGCACAACATTACCATGCCCGTCAGCGATCACCTGCACCTCAATATGGCGAGGTTGATCAAGATACCGTTCCAGATATACGGTATCATCACCAAAAGCCGCCTTTGCTTCGGTGCGCGCAGCCGAGAAAGCTTCGCCAAGATCATCGGAGGTTTCAGCCACTTTCATGCCGCGTCCACCGCCACCTGCTGCTGCTTTTACCAACAGCGGATAGCCAACCTCTGCGCCAACTCGGTGAGCCTCAGAAATTGTGTGAACGGCACCGGGTGAACCCGGAACCAATGGCAAACCGGCATCAGCAGCGGTAATTTTGGCCTCAACCTTATCACCCATCGCTCTGATATGCCGCGGTTCTGGCCCAATAAAGGTCAAGCCATGCGCCGCAACAATTTCAGCAAAATCAGCATTTTCTGATAAAAACCCAACCCCCGGATGCACCGCATCGGCACCGGTAATCGCTACAGCAGAGAGAATAGCGGGAATGTTCAAATATGAGTTAGCACTGCTTGGCGGGCCAATACAAACTGACTCATCGGCAAGACGAACGGGCATTGAGTCCCCATCGGCGGTCGAATGTACAACAACGCTGGGGATATCCAGTTCCTTACAGGCGCGCAGCACCCGCAACGCAACGTCACCACGGTTGGTTATTAGAATCTTTTGGAACATAATAATTATTCAACAATAACAAGTGCTTCACCAAATTCGACTGGCTGAGCGTTCTGCACAAAAATTTTCACCACTGTTCCTGCCTTTGGCGTAGTAATCGGGTTCATCACCTTCATCGCTTCGACAATAAGGATGGTTTGACCTTGGACAACTCTATCGCCCTCGCTGATGAAGGCAGGCGCATCTGGCTCTGGGGCAGTGTAAACGGTGCCAACCATGGGCGAGGTAATAGCACCTGGATGGTCAGCTGGATTTACGGGTAATACTGCTGCTGGTTCGTCTACCGGCGCTGGGACTGGGGCTGCGGCAACAGTCTGAACGGCCGCAACCGGTGCAGACCCGCTTACGCGCGACAACCGAATGGCCACAGCTTCTGTTTCATATTCAAGCTCTGCAAGACCAGCCCCATCCAGAATATCGGCAAGTTCTTTAACAAGCTTTGCCTCATTATCTGATGTTGCTTTTTTGGCAGCGGGTTTTTTTGATAGTGTTGCCATTTTTAATTATGCCTCCAAAGTCAGATTGGGAATGGCTTCGATAGCCATGTAATATGAGGCTGGACCAAAGCCCGCAATTACGCCTTTGGCAATGCCCGAAATTAGTGATGTATGACGGAATGCTTCACGTGTGTGAATGTTAGATATATGCACCTCGATTACGCCGCCAGGAAACAGTGACAGGGCGTCGCGAAGCGCCACTGAAGTATGTGTATAGCCACCAGCATTAATAACGATCCAGTCGGCGTTACCAACGCAGCTTTGAATCTGTCCGATCAATGCGCTTTCCGAATTTGATTGGAACCAGTCCATGCCAATTTTGTGGCCGCTTGCCAGTTCGCGGCATCTCTTTTCGATATCGGCAAGAGTGGCATCACCATAGATTCCCGGCTCACGCATGCCAAGCATGTTGAGATTCGGGCCATTAATCACGCAAATTTTCATCGTTTTTGTCATAATTCAGTTACATTACACGTATTCGCTATTCTCGCAAATGGCCTACTATTGTTTGACCCGTTCGCTGTTAATAATATCTTGCAATTTGTCAAAGCTAACTGCACCGGGAATGATTGTTTCACCAACGACCAAGGCGGGTGTACCGTTTAGATTTAGCGCTGCTGCACCGGCTCGTGTGCGGTCAATAATAGCGCTTGTGGTGGGACTGTCCATATCTAGGCGTAATTGATCAAGATCCAGTCCAGCGGTGCGCGCCGCTGCCATGATTGAAGCATCGTTAACCTGTCCACGATAGGTCATCATTTCGCGGTGGTATGCTGGGAATTTGTGCTGTTTCTGGGCGGCAATCCCCGCTCGTGCGGCGGTAAGCGAGGATTGGCTTAGGATAGGAAATTCTTTAACTACCACGCGGATGTCAAGATTATTGGTTATTAATTGCTGAATGGCTGGGAACATCCGTTTACAATAGCCGCAATTATAATCAGAAAATTCATAGACAACCAAATTGCCATTTACATTGCCAATAATAGGGTCACCTTCATCAAGACGCACCTTCGCCAGCCCTGCAGTGATGTTTGCTTGCTCTTCTTTTTCGGCTAAGCCTATCAGCGCATCACGAAGTACTTCTGGATTGTCCTTGATGTATTGTTCGATGACTCGCTCCATAGCTGCGCGGTCGTCCTTGTCGAAATCGGCGATTGCCAGCCCACCAAACCCGCACAAAACCGACAAACCCGCTATAAGAATCAGACAAATTTTCAGCACTTTAAGGTTCTTAATGACTGGAGTATTAGATGAAATAACGGCTGAAACAAAATTAAGTGACATCGATATGGATCCTTAGAAATATTTGGCAAATTCTAATTAAAAATGCAATTTTTCGAACATTAATCAATAGAAGAGGAAAAGCCGCGGCATCGTTACCTATCAAGCAATTTATTCGTGCCGATTGACCACTTTAAGCCAATGTAAAACTTTTGTATCGAATAAATTGGGCTTTTACAAAGCTGTCACCTAAGGGCTTTTCCAAAACTAAATAAAATATCATTTGCGCGATTTTGCACATCCCTGGCAAGGTTCGCTTTTGCCAGAACTCGCTTAGCCATGCGCACAGCCTGTTGTTCATCGCCCAAGAGAATTGCTTCTTCCGCAAGACTTAAATCCGCATTGGCAATTTGCCCAGCACGTCCATAGGCAATGGCCAATTGACGATGGATAAAGGCCCAATCTGGTTCTGCTCTTTTTGCCGCGATCATGGCTTCAATTGCGCGCGGAAGCAGCTTCTTGTCGTTTGTTGCGATTAGTGAGCGTCCAAGATTCAACTGAATTTGAGGACTGCTTGGGCGTAATACCAACGCCTTTTCATAGGCTACAGTCGCGGCATTTGGCTTTGCCATTGACATCAATATATCTCCCCGAAATTCATGATAAAAAGGGTCATTCGGCGTTGTTTCAGAAAGAGCATCCATCAATTCATAGGCAAGCTGCAGGTTGCCTCGCCGATAATGCGCGATGGCGTGGCGATAACGCGTACTGACAACATCGTTGTCATCGCTTTGCTGAAGAACGGTTTGTGCCGGGTCGCTATAGGCTCGTAATTTATTGATAAGCCGTTCCATCAGGCGCCGTTTGTCTTCTGCGATTGGGGCGGTTCGATGGCTGGTTTGTTCTGTGTGATCCTGATAGATTGCAAGGCGCTGCATCGCACCAGGATGCGTTTGATAATACTGGCTTTGACGACTTTCGGGAAGGGCACGTTGGTTCGCTAGCCTCCGCATCATCTGTTCCAGACCGGCCGATGTAATACCTGCCTTGTCTAAATAATCCAGTGCCAGTTCATCGGCAACCGCTTCATCATAACGGAATGACTGCAGCATCGACCGGCGTGCGCGATCAGTACCGCCAATTGCAACCCCCACCACCGCATCACTTGGTGCACCACCTGCGGCTAATGCGATTGCCGCAAGAGCTGTCAATGTGCCAGCATTACTGGCATCGCGTAACGCTTCATCCCGTCGTGGTACATGACCAGCCTTTATGTGGCCGATTTCATGCGCAATAACCCCCAATATTTCTTCAGGTGATTTTGCATCCAGTAAGAGGCCAGAATGCATATAAACCGTCATTTCTCCACCAACAAAGGCATTATAGCTGCTATCAATTATAATTCGAAAATCAATACTATTTGGAGCTAAGCCAGCCGCTCTCACTAGCGGGGTGGCAAGCTCTGTAAGCCCTGCCTCAAGTTCGGTATCGCGTATCAACCCAGCTGCCGCAGATTGCGAAATTGCAACAAAAAACAGGAAAGACAACGCCAAAGGTAATAATGAAAGGTGGGTCATTGGGTAGCTTTTTCTAATAAATATATGGCCTGTTTGTGACCGCTCTGCTATAGCATTTGGCCCAAGTAATATCTGTTACGATATCAAAGTTATTAATCCACTTGTCCAGATCTTATCATGGCATGGATTTAATGGAATGGACAATGGCCCTAAAAATTAGTCGAGCAAGTAAAATCCCTGCGTTCCTTGCAATGCAGGTCATGAACCAGGCCAATCAGATGCAAGCGGTGGGCAGTGATCTTGTGCATCTTGAAATTGGGCAGCCATCAACACCGCCACCAGCCTCCGTATGCAAGGCCTTAGAGACATCGATGAGCCATAATGCATCACATGGCTATTCGGTCGCCATGGGCAGTCCCGCTTTGCGCCAACGGATTTCTGTCCATTATCAGGATTGGTATCAATTATCAGCGGATTGGCAAAAAATTGCCATAACACCCGGATCATCGCTTGGCTTTGTGATCGCCTTTTTATCCGCTTTTGATAGAGGGGACCGGATTGCCATTGCCAGCCCCGGATACCCCGCGTATTTCAATTCAATGCTGGCGCTGGGTATTACCCCTCAATTGCTGCCTGCTCGTGCCTCACAAAACTGGAAGCCTGATCTTGAAGCGCTTGTTGCCAATGACGACATCCCTGATGGGCTATTGCTAGCAAGCCCTGCTAACCCAACTGGTGTTGTGATGCGTGATGATGAATTGGAGGCCGTATGTCGTTGGTGCGATAGGCATGGTGTTCGGCTAATTATGGATGAAATATACCATGGACTCAGTTTTAATAAACGTATGCAATCAGCGCTTGCCTATACCGATAATGCCATCATCATAAATTCTTTCTCCAAATATTTCTGTATGACCGGTTGGCGCCTCGGGTGGGTAGTGCTTCCAGATGACCTGGTACAAACCGCAGAAAGGCTCGCACAAAACCTTTATATTTCGGCGCCAACAATCAATCAGTTGGGTGCAATTGCCGCTTTTGATTGTTATGATGAGCTAGACGCTCATATCCCGCGCTATCAAGAAAATCGGGATCTTCTTTATCGTGGGTTGCCATTTGAGTTTCTTGGCAATCACGCTCCATCCGATGGTGCCTTTTACCTTTACGCTGATGTCAGTGCATTGACTGATGAGTCGGTTGCGTTTGCTGGGCGTATACTTGCGGAGACTGGTGTTGCGATCACGCCAGGTGTTGATTTTGACGCATGCGCTGGCAAAACGCATGTCAGGCTATCTTATGCTGGCAGTGCAAAGGATATTGAAAAGGCTATTCGGCGTATTAACGCTTGGCTCCCAAAACTCTGAATGGTTTTTTAAACTCGAGTTCTGGTAGAACATTTTGGTGCCCTGAGCAACGATTGGTTATAATCGCTATTGCTAAAAAACAAATGTTAGCAATAATCAAGGGCAGCGACTGAAAACCCAACCGCACATGTTGTCGTTTATATTTTACGCAGCCATTTCTGCTAGTCTTTCGGCTCGCAAATGGCCTGTCTAACTCCGTGACCACCATCCCCGACGCCGTGATATTGATTCATTATTGCCAATTTCAACGACATCTTGTGGAACAGAACTAATTGCCTGGCGCTTTGATGGTTTTGTGCCGGATGCAGGGTTGTCCGTGTCTGTTAATTTCGCATTTGTATCTGATTTCGCTCTGGCTTTCACATTTGATTTTGCCGTGGGTCTTGCCGCCGACTTCGAAGATGCCTTTTTTGTGACTTTCCGTGCTGAGCCTTTTTTGGTTACTGCTTTTCTTTTATCCGCTGGCTTGTCTTCTTCGAACTGACCGGGTTCCTCCCCTTTTGGTTTGCGATTACGAGCTGCTTTTTTTGCCGGTTTTTTGATTTTTCCATCGGGTCTGCTCGCGCCATCTGTTGTCGAATTGCTCTCAGTAGTGTTGCTTTTCGGACTTGTCTTTTTGCCAGTTTTGGCACTCGCTTTTTGCTTTTCACGTCCACGCACTGGTTTCTTTTCTGAATTATTGTTCAAATTTGCATCATCTAGGCTTGTGCGTCCATCAATTGCCATCACATCGGTGGCTGATGCATTTGAGCTGTCAATTTCTGAATCATGACTGGCTGAAACGCTTTCTGGCGCATTGTTTCTAGTTTCTGCGGTTGTTTTCATACGCCCGCGCCTACGTCCACGAGCAGGTTTGACATAGGGCGCCTCATTGTCTTGCTGGCTAACAGATTCAGTGATTTTAGAAGACTCCTCAGTAGGCGTCTGGGATCCGGAGAGATCACCCGATTGAGGTTGTATGGATTGACTCTCATCAACCTGTCCGTCTTCTCCATTACGCCGTCTTCGCCGGCGGCCGCCGCGCCGTCCGCGCCGCCGCCGTTTCGTGTTGTTATCTTCACTTCCCGCCTCATTATCAACGGCGTGCGGCAGTGCGGTGCTTGTGCTGGCCTCTTCCTCATCACCATCAGGGTCAGTATCGCTGTCATCCATTACGGCATTTTTGTTATTTTGTTTTTTCTGCTGTGCATTGCGCTGTGATTGCTTTGATTGCGACCTACCTTGCCAGCCAACACGATCAGCTCTGTATTCAGGAGCGATTAGGCTATCATCTGCCAGGAGAACAACCTTTAGCCCAAAGCGGTTTTCAATTTCGGCAACTGCGTTGCGTTTTTGGTTCAGTATGAAAAGTACCAAATCCCGATGAGCAATGATATGAAGTTCATCCATTTTGCCTTTTTGGGCTTCTTCCTCGATGGATCGTAATAACTGAAGGGCGGCAGTGTCGATCGAACGAATGCGACCGGTGCCCTCACAATGAGGGCAAAGATTGCTAATTGACTCATTGATGCTGAGACGTAGCCGTTGGCGTGACATTTCCATCAAGCCAAAATGACTAATTGACCCGATTTGAATGCGTGCGCGGTCATTCCGCATAGCATCTTTCATACGACGCTCAACAGCATGCTGGTTACGGTTTTCTTCCATATCGATGAAATCGACAACTATCAGACCAGAAAGGTCACGAAGACGCAGTTGGCGTCCAAGCTCTTCGGCCGCCTCCAGATTGGTTTTTAGAGCGGTCTCTTCAATATTGCGTTCACGTGTCGATTTTCCAGAATTTACGTCAATCGCAACAAGCGCTTCAGTCTGATTGATTACAAGATAACCACCCGACTTTAAGGTAACTTGCGGGCTATGAATCGTATCCATCTGATTTTCCGCATCAAAATGTTGGAAAACTGGCTGAGTGCCCTCATATCTCTTTACCTTTTTTAGGTGACTAGGGATAAGCATCTTCATTTGGTTGCGAGCAATCTTATAAGCTTCTTCCCCTTCAACTAGTATTTCGTCAACTTCGCTTGTGTAAAGATCACGGACAGACCTTTTAATCAGGTCGCCTTCTTCATGAATCAAACATGGAGCCTGTGATTCTAAGGTGCGAGCCCGAATATCATCCCATAATTTTGACAGGTAGTTAAAATCGCGGGTGATTTCGGTTTTGGTGCGTTTGGCACCGGCGGTTCGCACGATTACCGCCATTCCATCTTGAATATCAAGCCCACCAACAACGGTTTTTAGACGCTTGCGATCAACCAAGTTAGTGATTTTTCGGCTGACGCCGCCCCCTCGGTCGTTGTTAGGCATTAAGACACAATAGCGTCCAGCTAACGACAAATATGTTGTCAGCGCTGCACCTTTATTGCCGCGCTCTTCTTTCACCACCTGCACAAGCATGATCTGTTTACGTGAAATTACTTCCTGGATTTTGTATTTCTTGACTTGGCGTTTGGGCCGAATATCCTCTTCGTCGGCGCCTTCACCGCCCAGGGTCTCGGGTAGGTCAACGTCACTGGTCTCTGGAACCTCATCATAATTATCAGCATCGTCATCATCAACGAAAGCTTCACGGTCTTCGACGGGAATCCGGTAATAATCTGGATGAATTTCACTAAAAGCCAGAAACCCTTGACGATTTCCGCCATATTCAATAAAAGCGGCCTGCAACGACGGTTCTACTCGTGTGACTCTCGCTAGGTAGACATTTCCTTTTAGTTGTTTCCGGTTCTCTGTTTCGTAGTCAAAATCTTCAATGCGTGTTCCACTGAGCAGTACAACACGAGTTTCCTCGGGTTGCCGCCCGTCTATCAGAAGGCGTTTTGTCATCTATTTGTCTTTCCCCAGTCAGTCCTGTTGCGCCGTAATTATGTGACGGTGGATCAATCAGGAGTGGCAGGCTTTTTGTGTCCGGACCATTTTCACGCGCACCGCTAATCAGAAAGCTCAGGCCATGACGGCTGCTTTCACAATGCGGGTTGTTTAGGTGGGTCATAAGGTAAGTCCGTCGGTTTCAAATAAGGTTCTGTGAGCCGGAGCGTTTGACTAGTCTAAAAGGCTTTGATACGGCACAGTGATAGAAAAACTCTGGTTGTGGCAGCATATCAGGCTTTTGAGCCAAACACCTTCAGGCGAATAATTCAGTAGTCGTTAGTTTGAATAAGCGCCGCTTTGTAGGTCTGGTTTGTGTTGTATCTGCACCACACTAAGCTAGAAAACGGCATTTCCAAACTTGACGATATTTTACTTATATACCGGTGAAAGCTTTTTTGCCAACAAAGTAATGTCGTTTTGATAATTACGTTGAAATTAGCTTTGCCCAATGTTTGGTATAGGCTAGTTTCCAGCTAGGGAGTTGTGCGCTAATTAAGAAAGTCAGGAATGGTAAAAATATCAGCTAAGACGGATTTAGAGGCGGTTATGGACGTGCCAATAATGATTGTTTCACGGACAACGAAGGCTCTATACGGGTCTTGTTTGAAAATCATGTTGATGCTGTTAATTGCAGCTGCGCCGGGCAATGTTTTTGCCAAAAATGAAATTATCGGCATGCGGGTTGGAGTGGTGCAGATTGATGAGCGTGCTGGGTTTCGCCTTGTTGTTGAAACAAAATCCCCGTTAAAAGCAAATCTGTTACTTCTTCAGTCGCCATATAGATTGGTGATCGATATGCCAGAAACCAATTGGGCTATCGATAAATTGTCCCCGCGTGGCCAGTTGTTGGTGGCGCCGAGTACGGCCTATCGTTTTGGCATACCGCGCCCCAATATCGGTCGTTTGGTCATCGAACTGGAAAAGCCAGCAGCACCAGTACGGGCATTTTCTCTGCCACCATCTGACGGTGGAAATCGGTTTGTAATAGATCTTCTTGATCGTGGGAAAACAGCATTTCTGGTTGCAGCTTCGGCATTGGTAAAAAATCCAAAGATCGATCTCGGGGCGCAATTGCCATCGGGTGTGCTTGCTCAAAATGCAAACAAGGTGCGCGTTGAGAAACCTTTGTCAATGCCATTGCCAAAATCAAAACCCTTTTATCTCTCTGCAAAGCCAACATCGTCGAAATTAGTGCCTATCAAAAAGCCAACCCCAGCAAAAAGGCAACAAAAATGGGTGGTGTTTATTGATGCTGGTCATGGCGGCAAAGATCCCGGTGCAATCAGCAAGGCAGGAACACATGAAAAAGTCATCACCTTGGCTGCGGCCCAAGAACTAGAGCGCCAATTAACGGCGACCGGAATAGTAACACCAATTCTAGCACGGAGTGATGATCGATATTTGCGGCTTCGCCAGCGCATTAATCTTGCCCGTCAAAATCAAGCAGATTTATTTATTTCACTGCATGCTGACTCGGCTCATTCATCATCGGCTCATGGCATATCGGTCTTTACCTTATCGGATAAGGCGTCGGATAAGGAGGCAGCAATTCTGGCGCGCAAAGAAAATGATGCTGATTTAATTGGTGGTCCTGATCTAGCGGTAGAAGACCCTGACGCTGCGGGAGCGCTAGTGCGGATGTTTCAACGAGAGTCAATGAACCAGTCAGCAAGATTTGCTGCGGCCATTTTAAAGCAAATTCGCGACTTACCCGGCGGTGATAAACGAGGTCACCGTTTTGCAGGTTTTGCAGTGTTGAAAGCTCCTGATATGCCATCAGTATTGGTAGAAATGGGGTTCTTATCAAATCGTAAAGATGAAGCCAATTTAAAATTGAAATCATATCGGCGTGATTTGTCGCGCCGATTGACCAAGGCTATTGTTTCATATCTTAATGAATATGGCCCGAAGATATAATTAACTGCTGGTGTCTATGGAAGCATGTTTTTAGTTGGGTGAAGGAGGGTTTAAAAATGACAGTGGGCAGCATGAATGATGCAAGATTTTCACATCTGCCTTATCTGCGCCCAATTTTG
>MDSV01056821.1_pt1 | contig 11242 bp, 8 predicted proteins | sample 810851 | NCBI WGS metagenome assembly MDSV01 (sample SAMN05326640, study PRJNA326480) | marine metagenome | isolation source: seawater | place: Atlantic Ocean: North East | collected 2012 | reverse complement strand
TCTGAACACAAATATTTAAGGGGTCTTGTCGTGCAGATCTTGCTCGACTTAATGCCATAGCAACTTTAACACTAGATACAGAATGCACCCAAGAAAAATGCTCTGCGATTAACTGGCATTTATTCGACTGGACCTGACCTATGAAGTGCCACCTTATGCGAGGATCGTTATATTTAGCTTGTTTTTGTAGCGCTTCTTGCACGTAACTTTCACCAACATCAACAATACCTGCTTCAACAACAGCCTGAATAACATGCACGGAGTGACGTTTTGTGACGGCTACTATTGATACAGAATCTTGCTCGCGTCCAGACTGCTGTAAAGCCTGTGCAATACGAGCTTTTACGGTGGCGATATTACCCTGAATAAACGAATCTATTTTTTTCAAAACACCTCAGGTCCCGCATTCGCAACTGCTTCAGAAACGGAAAAGCGTTGGAAGTTATCCTGAAATTTTTGTATTAATTCATTTGCCTGTGTCTTATAAGCTGCCGAATCATTCCATGACTCTATAGGATTTAAGAGTGATGTATCTACGCCTGATAGATGCAAAGGTACCTTGAAACCAAACCCTGGCATAATTTGCTGATTGACTTGCAACACCTCACCCGATCTGGCCGCACGCACCATTTGTCGTGTTGTTGCAATAGAAAATCGGTTGCCTCCTTGACCAAAAGCGCCTCCAGTCCACCCAGTATTAACCAAATAGACCTGTGCATCAGTAGCGTCCACTCGACGCATTAATAAATCAGCATAGACTTGAGCGGGTCTTGGAAAAAATGGGGCGCCAAAACACGTGCTAAATGTCGGTTTAATCGCGGCTGTACTACCCACCTCGGTACTCCCCATCAATGCAGTATAGCCACTCAAAAAGTAATAGGCAGCTTGCTCTTTAGTTAGGGATGCAATCGGTGGCAAAACACCATAACAGTCGCAAGCTAAAAATAACACTACGCTAGGTGAACGACTTCTGTTCTTGTCGACAGATCGAGGTAAAAATGATCGCGCATAAGCACCCCTAGTGTTTTGTGTAAACCGATCATCATCAAAATCCGGCTTTCCGTTAGCATCTAAATACACATTTTCCAAGACAGCGCCAGTTTGATTAACTGCCGTCCATATTTCTGGTTCGTGATCTTCTGACAAAGCAATACATTTAGCATAACAACCACCTTCAAAGTTAAATACACTATCTGTCGTCCAACCATGCTCATCATCACCGATCAGCAAACAACCCGCCTCTGCGGATAATGTTGTTTTACCTGTTCCAGACAGTCCAAAAAACAATGTCACAACATCATCTTCTGACACATTAGCTGCGCAATGCATTGGCAGAATATCTGCTTCTGGCATTAAGAAATTCATGGCAGTAAACATGGCTTTTTTCATCTCGCCCGCATAACGAATACCACAAATTAAAATCTGCCTGGTGGAAAAGTTTAAAATAACAGCACCGTCACTTGCCGTTCCGTCAACCTCAGGGTCAGCAAAAAAACCAGGCGCACTATGAATTTCCCAACCAGGATTATTGGACACCTGCTCGGCGCTTGGATTAATGAATAAGTGCTGAGCAAATAAGTTATGCCAAGCCAGCTCTGTGACAACTTTGACTGGAAGGCCTTGATCAGCATCAGCACCCACCTGTAAATGTGAAATAAATAGCTCTTCGCGAGCCTGTAAATACTTCTCGACCTTATCCCACAATGCTTTAAAAACATTAGAATCTATTGGCTGATTCACAGCCCCCCAATCAACTGTTTGAGCGGTTAAACCATCATGAACAATAAAACGATCTTTTGGAGAGCGTCCTGTACGAGAACCTGTTTCTACTACTAAAGCTCCTGTCTGTGCCTGTACACCCTCATTACGCGCTAACGCGCTCGCCAATAAAGCTTGCGCTGAAACATCGACATGATGTATCGCTGTCGAGTTAATAGTGTCAACCGTCATGATCTCTCCTTAGTCAAAATAATTAAGCCGAAAGATTATCGCAGATAAACAACGATCTGCCTACCACCCCTTGATATACTTTAATCACACTATCGCTACCTAGGAAAATTAGATACCATCTGAACTAATACACTGACTTATAAACATCTCAAATACTATGAACATCCACCAACTCCGCCATCAGCTACTTGTTGCCACCCCATCCCTACGGGATCCCTTATTTGCCAACAGTGTTGTCTATATATTCTCTCACTCAACCACTGGCTCACAAGGTTTTATTCTCAACAAATTACTCCCAACATCCTCGTCAGCGCTATTAACTCACCTTAAAATCCCACTGCCTGATAATACAAATTTACTGCCCCCGCTACAGCTTGGAGGCCCACTTAAACAGCAACAGGCCTACCTACTTTCCCCTTCATTGACTGCATCACACCATCGTCGTGGCCCTATTCATGTTAACGTGCACAAACAAGCATTTCAAAAGCTGTCACATATTAAACAACAAGAGAATATGCTCATATCACTGGGCTATGCCTCATGGAGTGCGGGTCAACTTGAGCAAGAAATCTTAGCTAATGACTGGCTCATAGCTCCTTACAATCAAACGATTGTATTTAATACACCGATTAACCAACGCCATACTAAAGCCATTGAATTATTAGGCATTCATTCACACCAACTCACTAAGGTTTGTGGTCATGCCTAACCCATCACTTTACCAAACAGTTCTTGGATTTGATTTTGGCATGCGACGTATTGGTGTTGCGATTGGCAACACCCAGATTCGTAATGCTCGCCCTCTAACGGTCTTAAATGCTACTGATGGCATTCCAAACTGGGAAACCATTCAACAGCTCATTGATCAGTGGCAAGTCACCCACCTTGTTGTAGGTCTTCCTTATCACGTTGATGGCACCGATCAAGAAATAACAAAAGCAGCTAAAAAATTTTCTCGTCGCTTACACGCTAAATTTAAACTGCCAATAAGCCTAGTCGATGAACGCTATTCTACAAAAATAGCTAAAAGCAGCGACGCCTTCAAAACTAACAAAAAAGCCTCTATAGACAGCCACGCAGCAGCCATTATTCTTGAGGCGTGGTTGAATGATGATAAAAACTAATTCACCAACTTGACTCCATACGTTTCGCTCCTCACAATAACTCAACTCATACGCTACGCCCGACACTGAGAGAACTCATGCTTAAAAAAAAAACACTGCTATCACTTAACCACTTACTAACCATCAACAGCCTGACCCAAAATAGCATTCAATTACTCATCGATAGAGCGAATGAACTATCGGCTATCAAGACGCCCCATATAGCCAGTCACCCCAACTCACCCATTATCACAAACTTGTTTTTCGAGCCGAGCACGCGAACACAATATTCGTTTGAAATTGCTGCGCAACGCCTTCATGTTCCATCCATCACTCCCAACATTCCCAGCCTATCCACCCTTAAAGGTGAGTCATTATTAGACACCATCCACAACTTAGAGATGATGGGCTCCTCTCTCTTCATCATTCGTCACTCCATTAATCACACGCCAGAGTTCATTGCCTCAGAGCTCTTAACAGACGCAAAAGTCTTAAATGCTGGTGATGGCACTCACCAACATCCATCCCAATGCTTAATTGACCTCATGACCATCCAATCTCAATTTACACAGTTCGAACCACTCTCTGTTGCAATACTAGGTGACACACATCGATCGCGAGTTGCTCGTTCTTTAACCGCTGGGTTACAGCTAATGGGAACAAAAGACATTCGTTTCATCACACCACCTCCCCTACAAATCGACCATTTAGAACCACCAGAAGGCATCACGCCTATGGACATAAAGCAGGGATTACAGGATGTTGATGTGATTATTTGCCTTCGCGTTCAACAAGAACGTATCGACTCATCCAGTACACCTATTGATCAAGCAACATACTTCAAACATTATGGTCTCACTACAGAAAAACTGACTTGGGCAAAACCTCATGCCATTGTTATGCACCCCGGACCAATCAATCGCGGCTTTGAAATTGAGTCTTCCGTTGCAGATGGAGATCAATCAGTCATATTACAACAAGCAAAAAACAGCATCCCAATGCGTATGGCCATTTTAGAAGCATTACTCAACTAACACTTTTATTATTTAGCGCTAGACCAGTCGATCATTCTTAAGTACAATCTCGATCCTTCGCACTCATCATTAATGACTCAATCATATGATCATAAAGTGACAAGTCGAATACCTAATAGATGACAGGTTATCGTTGCGAATATCCCTGCTCTATAACAGCAACATTTTTTTATAGATAACAACAGAACATAGGTATAGAATGACTTTGATAATTTTTCAGGGATGGATATGTCAGTAGCAGCATCGGATGTTGCATCACTTTGGAATGCTTGTTTAGAAACCTTGCAAGAAAAAGTAGATGACCCCAATACATTTAACAAATGGATAAAACCATTACAAGCAGATATCAATGATCAGTCCTTGATGCTTTTCGCCCCTAACCAATTTGTTGTCAGCTGGGTTGAAGAAAACTTCTTATCTGCCATCCATGATGCCCTCAATACCATCTGCCAAGAACGTGAAATCCAAACACCTTCCATTAAATTACAAATTGGATCTACTCAAGCCTCAAGACCAGCAGCCCACCCAGTTCATAAACCCCAATCGCACACAAGGGTTCAATCATCATCACCTCAACCATCCTCAACGGCACACACCAGTCACCTTAATCCAACCTTTTTATTTGATAATTTTGTTGAGGGTAAATCGAACCAACTAGCGCGTGCAGCTGCTCAACAAGTCGCTGAAAACCCAGGCCAGGCTTATAACCCTCTATTTATCTATGGCGGAGTGGGACTTGGTAAAACTCACCTTGCCCATGCGATGGGCCATTATATTTTATCGCAAAATCCAAGCGCCAAAATCCTCTACCTCCACTCTGAGAAGTTCGTTGCTGATATGATCAAAGCACTGCAGCGCAACGCTATGAATGAGTTTAAAAAATACTATAGAACAGTTAACTGTCTACTCATTGATGATATTCAGTTTTTTGCCGGGAAAGAACGCTCTCAAGAGGAATTCTTTCATACATTCAATGCGTTATTAGATAATCACCAACAAATCGTCCTAACCTGTGATCGCTACCCAAAAGAAATTCATGGTCTTGAAGAGCGACTACAATCTCGTTTTGGTTGGGGCTTAACCATTGCTATTGAGCCCCCAGAACTAGAAACACGTGTCGCTATCCTTATGACCAAAGCGGAGCAATTCAAAGCAGACCTACCTAACGATGTAGCATTCTTTATTGCCAAACATATTCAATCCAATGTTCGCGAACTAGAAGGCGCACTTAAACGTGTAGTAGCAAACGCACAGTTTACAGGCAGCCCAATCACCATACAGCTTGCCAGAGAAGCTCTAAAAGACCTTCTTTCTCTACAAGCTAAGCTAGTCACTATTGATAACATCCAAAAGACGGTTGCTGATTACTATAAAGTCAAAGTCAGCGATTTACTCTCTAAAAAACGGAGTCGCTCCATAGCTCGACCTCGTCAGATGGCCATGGCTTTATCAAAAAACCTAACCAGCCACAGCTTGCCTGAGATAGGTGATGCATTTGGCGGTCGTGACCATACAACTGTCTTACATGCCTGTCGTAAAATACAAGAACTGATTGAAAGTAATCTGGATATCCAAGAAGACCATCAAAACTTTCTAAGGATCTTATCCGGTTAATGAGGAGAAAATCATGAGCATTGCTATCAAACAAGACGCTTTACAGACCGCACTGCAACAAGTGATGGGTGTCGTTGAAAATAATAAAACAATCCCCATTCTTTCAAATATATTAGTACGAACTCAAGGTGACACCGCCTCAGTCACAGCAACTGACTTAGGCATTGAAATTACTGGCTACTCTAAACTGAACACACCACTTGAGGAAGACATTTCCTTTACCGTTCCCGGTAAAAAAACGTTTGATATCTGCAAATCACTTCCTCAAAGTGCTGATATATCTTTCAAACCACAAAAGTCTAATGTTCTACTGCGTTACGGTGATAAGTGTCGCTTCACATTAGCCACCTTACCCGCTGAAGACTTTCCATCGGTAGACCAGACGGATAACAATATATCAGTAACCTTGCCTCAAAATCAGCTCAAGACGTTACTGCAACGAACCGTTTTCGCTATGGCGCACCAAGATGTCCGTTATTACCTTAACGGAATGCTATTAGAATTTAGCGCTAATGATATACGAGCGGTCGCCACAGATGGGCACCGATTAGCGACCAACATAATATCCCTTCCAATCAATACTGATCACAAGCTACAATGCATCATCCCCAGAAAGGCGGTCACCGAGCTAATCAAACTGCTCGATAGCTCTGACACCCCAGCCACAATGACGATCTGCCATAACTTTATCTCAGTTGCATCTAACAGCTTCCATTTTAAATCCAAACTGATTGAGGGCCGTTTCCCTGAGTATGAACGAGTCATCCCTTACGGTAACGACAAATCCTTATCACTCAATCGAACAGAGCTAAAGAACATGTTATCCCGTGCTGCCATCATGTGTAATGATGCTTTTAGAGGTGTTACGCTCGAAATTAAGGAAAATTGCATCAAAGTATCTTCCAATAACCCAGAAAACGAAGCTGCTGAACAAGAACTCCCCGTTAACTATACAGATGACCCTATGTCAATCGGGTTCAATGTCAGCTACCTCATTGAAAACCTCAATATTCTTGAAACAGACAATATTGAACTCAAACTCGCCAATCAGGATCAAAGCATGCTGATCACAGAAGTTGGAAGTGAGCATGATAGCGTCTTTGTTATCATGCCTATGCGGATCTAACCAGATTAGGTAGAATCTATCACCGGAACTAGGCTATCCGAGGAGGATATCCATGCCCAAACCCTGCATTACGGCGATAACTATACATCAGTTCAGAAATATCGTCTCAGCTCAACTTAAAACAGCACCTGTCAATATCATTTCTGGAGATAATGGCTCAGGAAAATCCAGCTTACTAGAGGCTCTATACTATCTATCTCACCTTAAATCCTTTCGCACATCCAAGACTCAGAGACTCATTCACCATGATCATGATCACTTTATACTGAATAGCACCATATCCTCAGACAAAGACACTCATAACATTGGCCTTCAGCGAACTTCATCTCATGAGCAAACATTAAAATTGAATGGCGAACCCACAAAAGCTCAGGATATTGCTTACCACCTCCCGATGCAGTTCATTGATACTCAATGCCATCAATATTTTACCGGTGGGCCAGAAAAACGTCGGCAATACTTGAATTGGGGATTGTTTCACATGAAACATTCCTTCTTATCAACATGGAGAGCATGCACCAACTTACTCAAGCAACGCAATGCGGCATTAAAGTTACGACAACTTAATGACCTGGATTGCTGGGATCATCAATGGATCCCACTCTGTGAGAGTATCCATGAAATGCGAGAAAGTTACATTGAAGAGTTAAATCCAATCTTTATCAGACTGATCAAAGAACTATTAAACACAGAATATCCACAGGTTGAACTGCGATACCAAGCAGGCTGGAACAGCGATAAACCCTTGGCTTTACTGCTTCAAGAGCGTCAGTATAAAGATGCAGAGATAGGTTATACACAGCTTGGTCCACATCGCGCAGACCTCCAAATGTTTATAAACAAGAGACCAGCCCAAGATTATTTATCACAAGGGCAAATGAAATTATCGGCTTATGCTCTTAAGATAGCTCAGTCCATTCTCCAAAAAGAAAGCATAGGGAAAAGCCCCATCTTTCTGATCGATGATATACAAGCAGAACTGGACTCCTCTAAACAAGACAGAATCATTCAACTTATTTCCGAGCTCCACAATCAATGCTTTTATACAGCACTGGCCCCCAACAAACTTCTCCAATCATTAAACGGCAATATGGATATAACACAGTTTCACGTGAAACATGGTGAGTTCTTAATAGGATCAGACCAACACACAATACAGAGCTCGCCAGAAAAACCAATTACTCACTAAATACCAACAAGTTATCCACAGATATATCCACGAGAAACACGGAAATAATCATCCCCAGAAACCCCCAAATTTGCCAAAGAAAGCAAAGACAAATAACGGGCAAAGTATCGCTTTTTAAACAAAAAATTGGTATAATGCTAATCAATTTTTTTATATTAAAAACAGAGACTTACCATCATGGCAGAGCAAGCAACAAGTGACTACGATTCCTCGGCAATTAAAGTACTCAAAGGACTTGATGCAGTCAGAAAAAGACCTGGCATGTACATCGGGGACACTGACGATGGCTCTGGATTACACCATATGGTATTCGAGGTTGTTGATAACTCTATTGACGAAGCCCTAGCTGGCCATTGCGACCACGTCACAGTTACCATCCATGAAAACAATGGAATTACCGTTACCGATAATGGGCGAGGCATACCTACAGGCATGCATCCTGAAGAAGGCCGATCTGCCGCAGAAGTCATCATGACCGTTTTACACGCTGGCGGTAAGTTTGATGATAACTCCTACAAGGTTTCTGGTGGTTTACACGGCGTAGGTATCTCTGTTGTTAATGCACTATCAAAAAAAGTAAGACTTGAGATTCATCAAAATCAACAAGTTTTTCAACAAGAATATCAAATGGGTGTTCCTCAAAAAGACCTAGAAGTCACAGGGGAAAGCACAAAAACAGGAACCCATGTCTATTTTGAGCCTAGTGAAACTATTTTCTCAGACACCCTATTTCACTACGACATCCTAGCTAAGCGACTTCGAGAGCTCTCATTCCTAAACTCTGGCGTCCGTATTGAGCTCACCGACGAACGTACAGATAAACATGATGCGTTTGAATACGAAGGCGGGATTCAGGCATTTGTAGACCACCTAAACAAGAATAAGACACGGATTAATAACGATATTTTATATTTCACTACCACTAAGAATGACATTACTGTTGAGGCTGCACTACAGTGGAATGACAGCTTTCAAGAAACTATTTTCTGTTTTACCAATAACATCTCACAAAAAGATGGCGGTACACATTTAGCGGGGCTTAAAGGTGCTCTCACAAGAACACTCAATCATTACATTGAGAAAGAAGGTTTAAGCAAGAAATCTAAAGTCAGCACGGCTGGTGATGATGCTAGAGAAGGCTTAACAGCCGTTCTATCTGTCAAAGTACCAGACCCAAAATTCTCTTCTCAAACCAAAGATAAGCTGGTTTCATCTGAAGTAAAACCCATTGTAGAACAATCGGTTACAGAAAAACTACAAGAGTACTTACTCGAGAATCCCAAGCAAGCCAAAGAGATTGCTAACAAGATTATTGACGCAGCTAGAGCACGTGAAGCAGCAAGAAAAGCCCGTGAAATGACGCGTCGCAAAAATGTTCTTGATATTGCAGGGCTTCCTGGAAAGCTCGCTGACTGCCAAGAAAAAGACCCTGCATTATGTGAACTTTATCTGGTAGAGGGTGATTCAGCGGGAGGATCAGCCAAACAAGCTAGAAGCCGTAAAAATCAAGCAATCTTACCATTGAAGGGAAAGATTCTTAATGTTGAAAAAGCACGATTTGATAAAATGTTAGCCTCAGCAGAAGTAGGAACACTGATAACGGCGTTAGGCTGTGGTATCGGACGTGAAGAATATAACCCCGATAAATTACGTTATCACCACATCATCATCATGACCGATGCTGATGTAGATGGCTCTCATATTAGAACTTTGTTACTCACCTTCTTTTATCGACAAATGCGCGAACTGGTTGAACGCGGTCACATATACATCGCTCAACCACCACTCTATAAAGTCAAAAAAGGCAAACAAGAGCAATACATTAAAGATGATGCCGAGATGGATGCTTATTTACTTCACGCAGGACTAGATGGTGCTAGCCTTCATACCAATTCAGACGCACCGGCTATTAATTCGGTAAAATTTGAAGAAATCACGCATATCTATCAAACAGCGATCAATGCTGTAGAAACGCTTAGCAATCGTTATCCCAAGGCTCTCTTACAAGCATTACTTAATACACAACCCCTATCAATAGACAAACTTAACGATCAATCCTCCATGCAAAGCTGGATTGATACCCTAAAAACAACATTGAAGAATGAACAAGGACAACATCAATTTGATATCCGACTGCTAGAGAATGACAGCCTACATATCCCAATGATTACTGCAATCACACACGGTGTCACCAAAACTGTCAAACTACAAGCAGACTTCTTTAAATCCCAAGACTATAAAAAAATCACTGCGGCGTATCAAGCCATTGAAGGCCTATTGGAACCCGGTGCTTTTGTAGAAAAAGGCGAACAACGCATAGCCATTGATAACTTTGAACAAGGTCTTGAATGGTTACTTCGTGAAGGTAAAAAAGGTCTGACCATCTCTCGCTATAAAGGTTTAGGTGAAATGAATCCCGATCAACTTTGGGAGACCACCATGGACCCCGAAACACGTCGCTTATTACAAGTCAGTGTTGAAGATGCAGTGATGGCAGATGAGATGTTCACTACCCTCATGGGTGATCATGTCGAGCCACGTCGCGCGTTTATTGAAGATAACGCACTATCAGCCGGAAATATTGATATCTAGTTGACGCGAATGACAGAGAAAAGCATCTCTTCTGTCATCAACAGATAATAATATAACCTTAAAAATATAATATAATCATATGGTTATATATCATTCCAGTTTATTTGAAAAAAATTAAGCTACAATAAGACTAGGTATATGCTTAATGAGAGGTACATTTATGAAATTATTCAAAACAGTATTTTTAACCTGCTTGATAATGAGTACTCAATGCGTGATAGGGGGGGAAACCAACAATATAATAATAAAATACGATCCAAAGACAACTCAAAAACAAGGAGAAAAAAATACTAAGATATGTGAAAACATGTCTGGAGAGAGTTTCTCATCATTTAATAACATTCAATTCAAAGTAAATATGAGACATGTCCTATCGGCTACAGAGGGAGCGCCAAGTATAACAACACCTAAAAACAGCGCAATACAATTTAAAACAAAGAAACCGATCCGTATGAGTTCGTTAGGCTTAAGTGGAAAATACGGATATGATATTGGGGATCAACATATAACATTTAACAATAGCAATTTATACATAAAATTTTTATCGATACAGGCAAAAGAAAAAAAAGATTCTTCGCCAGGAAAGTTCTCTGGGAATATACAAATACAACAAAAAAAAGGTGATGATAAAATC
>MDSV01054784.1_pt1 | contig 11242 bp, 14 predicted proteins | sample 810851 | NCBI WGS metagenome assembly MDSV01 (sample SAMN05326640, study PRJNA326480) | marine metagenome | isolation source: seawater | place: Atlantic Ocean: North East | collected 2012 | reverse complement strand
TAAATATAATGATGCTCTACTTGTTGTGGAAAATAACAACATTGGATGGGCTACATTACAAACAATTATTGATAGAGGATATGAAAATCTCTTTTATCAAGAAAAGAATCATCTCATTGTGGATGAGGACATTCAACACACAAACAAATATAGAAGTATAGATAGGAACAAGATACCTGGTTTTACTACATCAATGAAGTCTAAACCACTCATTGTTGCAAAAATGGAAGAATACACTCGTGAAAAGATGGTAAAAATAAAATCTACACGATTAATTGATGAACTTTTTGTATTTATATATAAGAATAGTAAAACTGAAGCCCTTGAAGGATATAACGATGACCTTGTTATGTCGTATTCTATTCTTCTGTGGATAAGGGATACGGCTATCCGTATTCAATCAGAGAGAAACGAGTTTCAGAGTAGTTTGGTTGGTGCAATTGGAAACCTAAATGGTAATACAACTGTAATGACACCATCTGCTCCGAAAAATAATCCGTATAAGGTAAAACTTAAAAACGGAGAAGAAGAAGATTTAACTTGGCTATTGGGGTAAAACATGGCAGACAATTTATTTACAAGACTTGGTAGATTATTTCAATCTAACGTAATTATCAGAAAAACTGATGATGACCGTTTGGTGGTAAAAGATTTAGATTTTACACAAACAAGTCTTACATCAAATTTTATTGACCGATATCAGAGGTTGATACAAAATACATATTCGAATCCATATTCGGTTGCTCAAAATAGACGAGCTGCATATGAGGTTAGAAAACACGACTTATTCAAAGATTATGAGTTGATGGATCAAGACCCGATTATTGCTTCTGCTCTTGACATATATTCAGACGAAAGTACGGTTACAAATATTGAGGGAGAAATTTTAAAAGTAAAAAGTGAAAATGTAAAAGTTCAAAAGATTTTACACAACTTATTTTATGATGTTATAAATATTGAATATAATTTGTGGAGTTGGATTCGTAACATGACCAAGTATGGTGACTTTTATCTTCAGTTAGATATTGTAGATAAGTTTGGTGTTGTGAATGTTAAACCAATTAGTGCTTACGATATTACAAGGTTGGAAGACCACGATCCTGTTAACCCTCAATTAATTCAGTTTGAAATAAACATGGAGAAAAAAGAGATAAAAGAAAATTATGAGATGGCTCATTTTCGTGTTTTATCCGATACAAACTTTTTACCATACGGGCGCTCAATGTTAGAAAATGGAAGAAAGATATACAAACAATTGACTTTGATGGAAGACGCTATGTTGATTCACAGAATTATGAGGGCGCCCGAAAAACGAGTTTTTAAGGTTGATGTTGGAAACATACCACCAAGAGAAGTCGAACAATTTATGCAAAGAATCATCAACAAGATGAAGAAGACACCTGTTATTGACCAAACCACAGGTGATTATAATTTAAAATATAATGTAGAGTCAGTTACAGAAGATTACTTCTTACCTGTTCGTGGTGGAGATAGTGGAACTGAAATTGATACTTTACCTGGTCTGTCTAATAACGATGCAATAGATGATATTGAATATTTAAAAAACAAGTTAATGGCTAGTTTAAGAATACCAAAAGCTTTCTTAGGATATGAAGAAGGTCTAAGTGGTGGTAAAGCTACATTGGCTGCTGAGGATGTCCGTTTTGCTAGAACAATAGAAAGATTACAAAAGATTATTGTAAGTGAATTAACTAAAATCGGTATTGTCCATCTTTATTCACAAGGATTTACCGATGCTGACTTAATTGACTTTAGTTTAGAACTACAAAACCCATCTATGATTCACGAACAAGAAAAAATTGAGTTGATGAGTCAACAACTTGATATTGCTGAAAAGGCAATTGATAGTAAATTGTTTAGTCGTAAATGGATATATGATAATATATTTGATTTAAGTGATGAACAAAAAATAATTATTTACGATGGAATCGTAGAAGACACGAAACAAAAGTTCAGATTAGAACAAATAGAGGCAGAAGGTAAAGATCCTGCTAAAGAACCACCACCAGAAGAAGGTGATGATGAAGACGATTTCTCAGTAAATAGACCGAAAGGTAAATGGGGTGGAAGTAAAAAAGACCCGTTTAAAGATAGAGAGGATATGGAAGATAGATATGGACATGAAAGTTTGAAAGATGTCGATAGGTCATATGGAAAAAGGGATTTTAAAGGTAAATCACCTCTTGCCACATCGAAAGCTAGTACGGTTATTGCTCGTGAAGGTATGTTAGACCAACTCAAAGAAAAATTTCCTAAAAAGAAATCATCAATGTTGAGTGAAGATAACATAATAAAAGAGTAATTACCTACTTTATCTAAATTCTGTTATATTTATATATGAATAATTGTATCAAAATACTTTGGAATAACATATGAGCAAATTTAAGCATAGTAAATTGAGAAATACGGGATTACTCTTTGAGTTTCTTTTAAGACAAGTCACCGTAGACGTTTTAAACAAAAAAAAGGAATCACCAGCTCTTAAAATCATTAAAAGTAGATTTAATGAAAACACCGAAATAGGAAAAGAACTGGCTCTCTATAATCTTATTATGACAAAAAAGTTTAAGTCAGATAAGAAAGCTGACTTCTTTTTATCTGAAGTAATAAGACAAAGGGGTAGATTAAATAATGCCGTTTTACGGAGAGAGAAGTATAACATTATTGCTTCTATAAAAGAATCATATGATGTAAATCAATTATTTAGTTCTAAAGTTCCAAATTATAAAACCTTTGCCTCTGTCTATAAATTATTTGAAGGTATAGAAGAAATGGGTGCTGACGAAAAAACAGAAAGTTATTTTATAATAATCGAAAATGTCACAACCATGAAACATACTAAAAATAAATCTTATATACCAGAAGAGTTTAAGGATAAAGATTTAAGAATACTTTCTTACAAAACACTGTTAGAAAAGTTCAATAAAAAATATACTAATCTTTCTGATGAACAAAAACATGTTCTTAAAGAGTATATTAGTAATATTTCTAATACCAATAACTTTTCTGTATTTGTAGAAACACAAATACCAAAACTTAAAAGGAAGTTAAATGGTAAGATTAAGAAGGTAAAAGATAAAGTATTAAAAATTAAATTACAAGAAGCAATCAACTGTGTTGATAAGTTCTGTTTAAACGAATCAAAACAAACAAATGACAACTCTGTTGTTCAATTGTTGAGATACTATGAACTCGATAAAGAACTCTCCAAAGTTTGATTCCATAATTAAGGAACTGGCAAATAAGTTATTTCAAAAAAAGTTAAGTGAAATTACTACAACTGCTAGTATTGATACTTATCAAACACCTTATGCTTTTAGTAAGAAGGGGATGAAAAAGAAGAGGAAGAAAAATATTGAGAAACAAACTGGATATAAGTTTGTTGATGAAGCTTTATCTAATGATGATATCAAACAGATAAAGAAACAAATAAGAAAAGAAGTCTCAGATATCCTTTTTGATATTTGGGTTAAACGAAGCTCTTGGGGAGGCAAATAAATGTCAAGGTATACGGTAAATTCCGATAATAATAAAAAACAACAACCAAAAGCTCTCTCAGTAGATGCTTATGGTAAAGTAACAACTCCAGCAGCTGGAACACATGTATCAAGACCAAACTATGTGTTGGTTAATATGAATGGTACTTATAAATTTTCGTATGATGGTTCAACATTTGTAACTGGTTCGGTTGTAGATGATGCAGCTGGTCCTGTTAGAATAGACATTCAACCTACCGCTTGGGACCAAACAAATGCGGTTGGTACGGTTGGTGATGTATCATTCGTATACACTGGAAACATAGGATAATATAATGAATAAAAAATTATTAGTAGATGTAAGACCATTTGAGATATCTCGTCAAAAAATTGATGAGAGTATTAAAGAAAATGATGGTCGTTTGATAGTAAAAGGTGTACTACAGAGGGCAGAATCTAAGAACCAAAATGGTAGAGTATATCCAAGAGAGGTTCTTATGAAAGAAACTACTAAATATTTAGACGAACAAGTTTCTGAAAGAAGAGCTCTTGGAGAACTTGACCATCCAGATTCATCAGTTGTGAATTTAAACAATGCGTCACATAATGTTATAGAAATGCATTGGAAGGGTGATGACCTTTTAGGAACTGTAGAAGTTCTATCAACACCTGCTGGGAACATTTTAAAAGAATTATTTAAATCAGGTATCAAACTTGGTATCTCATCAAGAGGATTAGGTTCAGTAGAACCAATGCGTGAGGGAGAAGGGGATACTGTAGAAGTTCAACCAGATTTTGAACTTATTGCTTTTGATTTTGTATCTAATCCATCTACACATGGAGCTTTTATGAGACCTGTTAACGAAGGTGTAGAAAACCAAAAACCTGAAACAAGAATCGAATCTATTATTAACTCTATAATGAGGGGATAATATGCCTTCGGTTTCCAAGAAACAACAGAAGTTCATGGGAATTGTTCGGTCAATCCAAAAGGGTGAACAACCTGCTAGTAAATTTTCCAAAGATGCTCAGAAAGCTGCAAAAAAAATGAAAAAAAGTAGTGTTAAAAAATATGCTAAAACTAAACACGATACTTTACCGATAAAAAAAGAAAGTTATACTTCTAATATGATGAAGGCTGTTCGTAAAGGACCTAAAGTCGGACCTTGGAATATCATTGTAAGTAAAAATAATAAGATAAAAAAACAAGTATCTGTAAAAAATCTAAAAGAAATTCCAGCATATATGGATGATATAAAGAAAGCATATCCAAATCACAAGATTGGTATAGAGGCAAAAAGTGGTAAGATAGTTTATAGAGAAGCTATTGATTTTAAAAAAGCTCACAAAAAGTTTAAAGATACAGGTGAACTACCACCACATCTAAAAAAGTTAGTAAAAGATTTAGATAAAGTAAAGGTAAAACATAAAGTAAAAGATATAGTTGTACCTGGTTTAGAGTGGATGTCTAAGATTAAAGAATCTTTAGAAGAAGCAGAAAGAGACTATAAAGACGAATATAAAAAATTTCAATCTTCAACCAAAGCTAAAAAATACAGAGCAGAATTAAATAAGTACAATCGTAAAAAGGGAACATACGGAAATGGTGATGGTAAAGACGCTTCCCATAAGGGTGGGAAAATTGTAGGTTTTGAGTCACAATCTAAAAACAGAGGTCGAGCTGAAAAGAGTCGATTGAAAAAAGAAGATATCAGACAAGAGATAGAAGAATATGTTGATGGTATCTTGGATGCTATGGGAGAAGAGTTCATGGTCAACGAAGAAAAAGAATGTATGTGCGAAGCTTGTCAGAAGGGATACATGACACATCCTACTCGTAAGACAAAGGTTATGTTTGGTAAGAGATACAGAAATTGTATTAAGGCAGAGGGTAATGTAAATGAAGAATCTAAGGCAATCAAACAGATTTCAAATTTAGCTAAAAAGAATAAATATGGAACTGTTGATGGTACTCGGATGAATGCTAAAACTGCTAACTTGATTATGAAAATTTATAATCATCCGAAGATGAAGAGTTACAAAAAGAAACTCGACACATATAAATCACATGAGTTGGTTGATATGACTATTAACATGTCAAAAATTTTGAAGATAAAAGAATCAATAAAAGAGTATAGTGGATTTAGTGGAATGAGTACATATCAACGAGATTTACTTGCTAAACAAAAAGGTTCTCCCATAAAAAAATCTTCACCAAAAGTAAAGAAAGCTCAAGACGCTTGGTCAAAGAAATACTTGGTAAAGAATGGTGGAATCAATGTAAAAAAATTAAAGAAAGATGGTCACCCACCATTTCCTACTGATAAAAATTACGATAAATTAATAAAGAAGTTTCCGTTTTTAAAAGAAGGTTCTTGTGGGTATGGTATAGATGGAAATCTTGGAGAAGAACCAGCAGGTCCTCATCTTCTAAAAAAGAAGAAAAAGAAAAAAGACGAAGTATCACTTGGTGGTAGAATGTCTAAAAAGATTAGTAAACATAGAGGTACAAGAAATAAAGCTGAAGTGGGAAAGATATTGAAGTATCTTATGAAAAAAGGTGATACTAAAAAAGATGCTTTAGATAAAATTGAACAGAACTATGATTATGTTTCTAAAAAATATAGAACTGCTCCTATATCAAAAAAGGCAGAAATACTTACATCATTACAAGAATCTATAAGTGAAAAAATTAAACTAAAAGGTAAATCAGGTATGGGTACTATAAGTCATGTTGGTATGCCAAAAGCATCAAAGGGTGTTGAAAAATTATTTAAGATTGCTGATACTGGATTTGGAAAAGTGGGTGGTCAAACTGTAGATAGTATGTCAGCTAATTTATTCAAACAAATTTATAATAAAGCAAATGATGATATCAAAAAGAAATTAAACACAAAAAACGAAAAACAATTAATAAGGATTCTTGCTGGAATGTGGGATAAATTTGGAAAGAATGTTAAAATAGGAAGTAGTTTATAGGAGATAAGTTATGGCTGAACTAGCAAATATTAAGAAAAAAATAGATACACCTGATATGCACATTCAGGATCAAAAACACGAAATCAACACAGAGTTGATTGGAATAATAAAATTTAGACAAAACAAAAAATGGTTAATCAGCATAGCTGTTGTATCATTATTTTCTGCTATATTAGGACTTATGATTTGGTTTATGAGTAGTGGTGTTGATGTCATGGGTGGTTGGAAGGAGATTCTACTACTGATGTTAGGTGGATTCGTTGGTTCATTTGCCAAAGTAATTGACTTTTGGTTCAACAACGCTGAAGATGATGTTAAACTATTAGAACACGCTGACGATTAAGGAGTTAGGTTATGAGTTTTTTAGCAACATTAGGAAAAGCCGCTGGTAGTTTACTTGGTGGTGATGCGATTAAAGATATCGGAAATATAGTAGACGACTTACATACTTCTGGTGAAGAGAAAGAAGAAGCAAAACAAAAGATTACACAGATACTAGCACAAGCTGAACAGGCTGCTCAAGCTCAAGTATCTGCTCGTTGGGAAGCTGATTTAAAACATGGTAGTTGGTTAAGTAAAAACATTAGACCACTAACATTAGTTTTCCTTACTGCTGTATTCGTAATATTAAGTGTATTTGATGGTAACATGGGTGAGTTTACAATAGGTGAGGCATATGTGCCTGTATATCAGACTCTACTTATGACTGTATACGCTGCATATTTTGCTGGTCGTTCAATTGAAAAGGTTAAAAAAGTAACAAAATGATAAGTTTAAAGTCATTAGTAAAGTATGTAAGAGAAGCTAAAATCACACCACCAAAAAAAGGTGTGGAAACTCCTTTAGATGCAAAGGTACAGATACCAGGTTTTGGTGTAATGACTAGAAAACAAATGCAAGGTAGTATCAAACGATATATTGCTGAAGTAAATAAATACATAAAAAAAGGTGACGCTGAATCAGCGTATAGTGTTTTATATAAACGAAATGTTTTGAAAGGTTTCTTAGAAACTGAAATGAAACATAGTGGAAAATAAAATGATTGAGAAGGAAACCAAATAAGATAATATTTATAATTATGAAAGACTATATCATACATAACGGAAAGAAGTATAAAAAAATAGACGAAAGTCTCGATAGAAAAGTAACTGTAAAAGAAGTTCGTTCTTGGTTAAAAAAATTAGAAGAGTTTCGTTATCGTAAAGTAAAAAGTGTTGATGCTAGAAGAGTTGCTTCATTCATCAATAATGGTCTAAGTGAAACAGATTTACCGATGTCTCTACAGAAAAAGTGGAGTCAAGCCAGATACGGTAGAGAAAAACATCTGGCAGATAAATACATTAAAGAAAAAATTAGTCAGAAACTTGCTCAAAACGAGGGTGTCGAAATGAAAAACATAAAGTTAATGGGAATGGTAGAAGATATTGCCGTTCGTGAAGAAAAACCACAAGTTAATAAATTCCAAGTAATCGAAGCTGTTAAAAACTATCAGACGATAGGTGGACAACTTTTTAAAGATAATGGTATTATTGAAGTTGCTAAACAACTTGTTGGTATTGCTGAATCTGCTCAAAATCATGTTTTGAGTGAAACCGATGATTGGTTTGATGCTGTTTCTGTTAAGAGAAACATGAAAGAATTAAAGGGTATGACTTCTCAGTTTAAGAAAGCTGCTCTTGAAGCTAATGCCGTTAATGAAAGACTAAACGCTCTATATGAAGATATGGGAAATATCTTAAACAGATACTATGACATAGAAGAGGCTATGGATCCTGTCGGTAAAGAAGACGGAGATATTGATAATGACGGAGATAAAGATGATAGTGACGATTATCTAGCAAAGAGACGTAAAGCTATTTCTAAGGCAATCAAAAAGAAAAATGGAGATAAGTAGTACATTTGTTTATGTCTCATTGACATTATGGCAAATAGGTTTTATAGTAGGGATACTTTTAAAATTATTTTATAAACCAAATGGAAAAAAAGTTTTTAAAAATGTTTCAACACCAAAAGCTGTTGAAGTCGAACTACCTCAATCTGTTAAAAAAGAAATCGGACATGTGGACATCCAAATGAGAAAAAACATAGCATTACAGAAACCAACTACTGCTTCTGTAAAGTCAGATGAGGTAATTAAAGGTAAAGTATCAACACAAAAGGATAAACTTAAACAAATTAGAAGAGGTTAAATATGGCTAAAGGTTTAGATTGTGGAACATCATTTTATATTGCTGCTACGGAAGACAGTATAAAAAAACAAAGAAATGCTTTCTTGACTGTTGATGGTGAAGTTAAACAAGTAAAATTAATGTTAAAAAGACAAAGGATTCCTTTTGTAGAGAAAGCTGGTAAAGTTCATATTGTTGGACAACACGCTTTTAACTATGCTCAAATATTCTCTACATCAGAACTTAAACGACCAATGAAAAGTGGTTTGTTAAATCCTACTGAAAAAGATGCTCTGCCTGTATTAAATGCTATAATAGGTGAATTACTTGGAGATGCAAAAGATGGAGAAACATGTGTATATTGTATTCCATCTAAACCTATTGATGTCCAACGAGAAGTTTCATATCACGAAGATGTATTGAGAACGATAATAGAACAATACGGATATTCCGTAAAGAAGATAGAGGAGGCAGTTGCCATTGGTTATGAGGGTTTGGTTGACACACAACTAACTGGTGTAGCCATTTCAATGGGAGCTGGAATGTGTAACATAGCTGTTATGTATCAAGGGATGACTGCCCTATCTTTTAGTGTGAGTCGTGGTGGTGATTGGGTTGATGAAAATGTTGCTATGGATACAGGTGTGCCAAGAGCTAAAGTTACAAGTATAAAAGAAACTTCAACTACACTTGATTTATCTTCTGCTAATTACCAAAACATTTACGAGGAAGATACAGACGAAGCTAATGTTCTGATTGCTATCCGTTCTTATTATGGTGCTCTTGTGAACTATCTTTTAACTAACCTAAAGGTTCAGTTCGAAGGTGTTGAGAATGTTCCTAATTTTCCTGAAGCTGTTCCTATTGTAATAGGTGGTGGTACTTCTTTGGTTAAGGGATTCTTAGATGTATTTAACGAACAATTTGACCAAAATGATTTTCCAATTCCTATTTCTGAAATCGTACATATAGAAGATGCTCATACAGCAGTTGCTAGAGGGTGTTTATCTGAGGCACAATTAATTGAAGAAGATGAAGAAGATTAATGAGAACACTACATCAAATGGTTCTCCTGGTACAAAAGGATATACTGGATATGTCCCTACAGAAAAATACAACTCTTATAAATCAAGATTGGCTAAAATAATAAAGAAAACTACTGGATATGATTTAGTAGATTTAGAACCATTAGATCCTGATACAATTGACGTAAATGATAATGAAATAAACAAAGACGATGTTACAGACATTAACATTTCTACGGATAAAAGACATAAAGAACTTACAAAAGACTTTGAAAAACAAATGAAAGAAAGTTTACCTAAATTGAAAGATTTAATATTATAATGAAAAGTAAACGAAAGGGTTACAAAATGTTTCAAAAGAAAAGAAAAAAGAAAAAACAATCATCCTTACTTTTTGTGGATGCTACAAACAAAAGTCCTGAAAGAGCTATATCAGAATTCAAAAGAAAAGTAAAAAACTCCAATCTACTTAGGGAGTTAAGAGAAAGAGAATTCTACGAAAAACCATCTGTTGCTAGAAGAAAAAGAAAGAAACTTAGATTACAAAAGGTTCGTTCTATCAATAACGACTAGGTTTTTTATTTTTCTATATACTTATATGTAACCTCAATACTCTGTGTGTGTACAGAGTCTAAAAAATTAATCCTTAATTAAAGTTCCAGAATAACTTTATTCCAATACAAATAGTATGGGAGACATTATTATGTCTGATTTATTAAAAGAAGCTATCGCTGACGCTAAAGCTGTTCGTGAAACTGCACTGCAAAATGCTAAAATGGCTCTTGAAGAAGCATTTACTCCACATCTAAAATCTATGTTGTCTGCTAAACTTGCTGAAGACGAAATCGAAGAAGACGAAGACGTTTACGAAGGTGAGCATGAAGAAGACGAAGACGAAGATGACGAAATGGGTGAAATGTCAAGTAGACCTAAGAGGGACGATGAAGACGATGAAGATCCTGAAGAAGGTATGCATGATGATGGAGAAGAATCCTCACGCCGTGAAGATGATGACGATGAAGAAGAAGTTGATGAAGGTGAAATCATTGAAATCGATGGTGTGAAGTATGCTCCAGTTGTTTCTGAAGAAGAACATGAAGACGAAGAAGACGAAGAAGTCGATGAGTCTGAAGAACTCGATTTAGAAGCAGTAATCAAAGAACTTGAAGAAGAGCTAGAAGAAGCTGGTGATCCTGGTGATGAAGAAGAATCTGTCAACGAAGGTCCTGATGAAGAAGAAGAAAAAGTTGAAGAAGAAGTTGTGACCGAAGATGACGATGAAGATGACGAGAAAGACGAAGTTGATGAACAATCTACTTCCTCTGGTATCGGCAAAGGTACTAGCGTGAAAATGGCTAGTGCATCTGATGAAGAAGATCCTGGTAAAGGCAAAAAGCACGAATCAGTTGACAAGCTACAAGGCGAGCTTAAAGAGTACAAGGAAGCTGTTTCTTTCTTAAGAGACAAACTTCACGAAGTTAACATCCTTAATGCTAAACTTCTATATACCAATAAACTTTTCAAAGAGTATGTATTGAGTAACGACCAAAAGTTAAAAATTGTTGAGACTTTT
>MDSV01166937.1_pt1 | contig 11243 bp, 13 predicted proteins | sample 810851 | NCBI WGS metagenome assembly MDSV01 (sample SAMN05326640, study PRJNA326480) | marine metagenome | isolation source: seawater | place: Atlantic Ocean: North East | collected 2012 | reverse complement strand
TTTACTAGAATTTGTTAAAGCATTAAATAGTGTAGATTTACCAACATTGGGTAAACCAACAATTCCACATTTAAAGCTCATTTATTATTTACAGTACTTGAAAAAAGATCTAATTTTTTGTCAAGTAGAATTGGTATAGAGTCAATAATATTAACTATAATTTTTTCTAATTCTATTTTTTCATCTTCATCAAAATCTTTAAGCACATGATCTATGACTACGTCTTTAGATTTTGGTTTTCCAATTCCAATTCTAATTCTTGAGTAATCTTTACCTATAAATTTATCAATAGACTCAATTCCATTATGACCAGCACTTGATCCCCCAAATTTTGCTTTAACTTTACCAAAGTCAATGTCAAGATCATCATGAAAAACAAATACATTTTCAGCATTTATTTTGAAATATTCTATTATTTCTCTAATGCATATTCCTGAGTTATTCATAAAAGTTAAAGGTTTGATTGCGTAAACTTTTTTTTTATTTACACTTCCAGTAGTTAGTAAACCTTTAAATTTTGGTTTCTGTTTAGATAAGCTAAATTTTTGATTTATCGCATCTATCATTTTGAATCCAATATTGTGTCTATTGTTTTCACTATCCCGAGTGGGATTACCTAAACCTACAAATAAGAGCATAATTTTTTATTAAAAAAACTAGAGATTTCCACTATTTTTTGATTATTTTTTTTCGGGAGGTGCTTTCTTATCTTCACCTTCTTTTTTATCAGTTTCTTTTTCTTTTTTATCTCCTTCTGGAGCTTTTGCCTCTCCATCTGCACCTTCTGCTGCCACTTCTGCACCTTCTTCACCTTCTGTAGTTTCAGCAGGTTTTTCTGGTTCTTTCATTACAGTGGGAGCCGCTAATGTAGCTACAACAAAATCTCTACCTTGAATAGTTGGGGTAACATTTTCAGGTAATTTAATGGATGAAATTTTGAAACTTTCTCCGATATCAACACCATCAAGATCAACTATTAGCTCAGTTGGAATATTTTCTGTTGGGCATTTTAATTCAACTTTTCTTCTAACTATATTTAATACTCCACCTCTTTTTAGCCCAGGCGATTTATCATTATTTATAAATTTTACTGGTATCTCTAAAATGACTTTTGCACCTTTTATTATTCTAAGAAAGTCAACGTGTATAGGTTCATCAGAAATCACATCATAAGTAATTTCTTTTGGCAGTACATTTTCTGGTTTTCCATCTATATTTAGAGTTAAAATATTTGATAAAAAATTTTCTTTATCTATTAACGATTTAATTGTTTTTTTTGAAATAGAGATTTTTTGATTTTGGTCTTTGCCGCCATATACAATAGCTGGAACATTACCTTGCCTTCTAAGCGAGCTTATTTCTCCCTTAGTTTTAGTATTTCTAATAGTGACATCAACTGAATTCATAAAACAAAGGCTTTTAACTGATGTTCTTTAACAATTCAAGTTAATTATTTAAATAGATCAGACACAGATGTAGAATTAGATATTCTCTTTATAGCTTCGCTCATTAAGTTAGATATTGTCAAAACTTCAATATTTTTGGCAGTCTTAACTCTTTCTGTGTTATCAATAGTGTCTGTTATTACTAATTTTTTGATGACAGATTTTTTAATTTTTTCAACCGCTTCTCCAGTTAGCACTCCGTGAGTAATGTAAACATAAACTTCCTTGGCCCCTCTATCTTTAAGAGCTTTAGCGGCATTAACAATAGTGCCCCCAGAGTCGATTATATCATCAACAATGATACAAGTTTTTCCTTTAACATTTCCAATAACATTCATTACTTTAGACTTTCCTGGGGCTGGTCTTCTTTTATCAACTATTGCTAAGCCAACCCCCAATAGTTTACCTAAAGCTCTAGCTCTTTCAGTTCCACCAACATCGGGTGCAATACAAATAATATTTTTACTTTTAATATTTTTTTTTGCATGTCTTGCAAAAATAGGAGTGGCAAACAAGTTATCTACTGGAATATCAAAAAACCCTTGAATTTGTCCAGCATGAAGGTCTACGGTTACAACTCTATCCGCACCAGCCTTAGTAATTAAATTTGAAACTAGTTTTGCTGAAATTGAAGTTCTAGGAGCTACTTTTCTATCTTGTCTAGCATATCCAAAATAGGGAATTACCGCTGTAATATTTTTTGCAGATGATCTTTTAAGAGCATCGATACATAATAGCAGTTCCATTAAATTATCATTGGCTGGAGAGGAAGTTGATTGTATTATAAAAATACTATTACCTCTAATATTTTCATTAATTTCAATATAAATTTCTCCATCAGCAAATTTTCTTATACTAGAATTAATTAACTTAGATTTTAATTTTATAGAAATTTTTTTACTTAAAGCTTTATTGCTATTTCCAGTTAATAATTTCATTGAGATTCTTTAATTAATCATAATTATTGAAATATTTCTACCATAATCACTCTCATTATTGCTAATAGATTTTCTTGCACTAAAAAAATGATTTTTTGTTTCAAAAGTGTTTTTCTTAATTATTTCTAGGTTTTTTATACCTAACTTTTCTAATTGATAGTAAATATACTTATTAAGGCTAAAATATGTTTTATTTTTTATAATTTTAAAAAATTTTTTATTTTTTCTGTCTTTTTTATTAAATTTTACTTTAAAATCTTTTTTGACTTCATAGTTTTTTTGAAAAATACACGGGCCTATTATTCCTACTAAGTTTTTAGTTTCACTTCCATTTTTAATTAAAAATTCTATTACTTTTTTGATTATTTCTTTATATGCTCCCTTCCAACCTGCATGAATGGCAGAAATAATTTTTTTATGTTTATCATAAATTAATACAGGTGCACAATCTGCAGTTAAAACACCTAAAGCTATTCCTTTGATATTTGTAATTAAAGCATCACCTATAAGTTTGTTATTATTAAATTTATAATTTTTATTTATAAAATGAAATTTATTACTGTGAATTTGATTTAGTAATATAAGTTTTTTGCGAGAAATACCAATCTTGTTACATACTATATCTAAATTTTTTAAAACATTTTTTTTTGAATCATTAGATCCAATCCCACAATTTAAACTACTATATATTCCTTTAGATTTGCCTCCTTTTTTATTAAAAAATCCATGTTGTATTTCTTTAAATTTGAGAAATTTTTTTGACTTTATCAATTTACGAACCCTGTTTTAAATACGGTATTTTTATTTGTTGCCAATAGAACTTTAAATAACTCTCCCATAGAATTGTTATCAATTAATTTTTTAACTCTAAAATAGATATCTGCTTTTTTAGAAAAAGGTAAATTTTTTGAAATAATTTCTGCTCTTTTAAGTATTCCAAGATTAATAAGAAATTTTTTTTGAGTTGTTTTTCCATTAATTTTAAGGTTAAAATTTTTAAGTATTTTCTCAAATATATTAAAATTTATATTGTAAGTAATATCTGCCTTTCCAAAACTATCTAATAAATCTACATTTTTATGCTTGTATACTGATTTTATTGTATTTTTCATTAAGGTATTCCAATATCCATAATCAATAATTAGCACTCCCCCAGTATTTAAATTTATTTTTTTTGCAATTATTTTCATATAATCTATCGCATAAGGTGAATATTCTATAAACTTTTGTTTGTAAGAAATTTTAAATCCTATTTTTTTTTCTATTTCATTCATATTACATGAAATATCTAAGTATTCAGGTTTTTTAAATTTATAAAACTTTATATTTCTCTCATACCATTTTCCATTTTTTTTAATAAATTGTTTAAATGGAATCGCATCGAAAAATTCGTTGGCAATAAATATACTTGGAAGATTGGAAATTTTATTAAGATTTTTTAACCATTTAATATTTTTATTTTTTAATTTTTTTTTTTGAATTTTTTTTAAATATGGGCTTTTTTCTAAAATATTAATTTTACAACAATTTTTAAATAAAGGAAAACTTTCAAAAGTTTTAATTATTTGACTCATCATTTCCCCGTTTCCTGCACCAAGTTCTATAAGATTAAATTCTTTTGGACTTTTGAGATTTTCCCAGAAAGAAACAACCCAAACTGCAATCATTTCTGAAAAAAGTATTGAAATATTCGGAGCAGTTATAAAATCACCTTTTTTCCCAAAAGGATTTTTCTTCATATAATAACCTGTCTTATTATTATATAACGCCTCATTTATGTACTTATCTATCGTTAAAATATCGTTTCCTTTAATTTTCATTTTTTTTTAATAGATAAAAAAATATTCCTAATAGGAAGAATACGATACTTATAACTTGACCCATTGTTAATTCATATAATAAATAACCAATTTGAGAGTCCGGTTCTCTAAAAAATTCAACTCCAAATCTAAAGATAGAATAAAAAATTACAAAAGTTAAAGAAATTAATCCAGGGTTTTGAAAATATTTTCGTTTTGATAAATAATTTAGTAGAAAAAAAAGAATTATTCCTTCAAAAAAAGCTTCATATATTTGTGAAGGATGTCTAGATACATTGTCAATACTTATAAATTTAACAGACCATAGAACATCTGTTTCCCTACCATATAGTTCTGAATTTATAAAATTTGCCATCCTTCCAAAAAATAAACCAATTGGTGCAGCTAATGCTATTAAATCTAAAAAAATATAGTAATTAACTTTATGTTTTTTACTAAAAATTATAGTTGATAAAATTACCCCTAACAAACCGCCATGAAAAGACATGCCACCATTCCAAATCATTAAAATTTCAGGTAAGTTATTTAAATAATATTCAAGATTGTAAAAAAGAATATATCCTATTCTTCCTCCCAAAATAATTCCTATTATTAAGTAGGTTATTAGATCGTCAAATAATCTTAAAAATTTATCATTATCTTTTAATATTTTCTTGCAGTGAAGCCAGCCAAGTAAAATTCCAGCGATATAAGCCAATGAATACCATCTAATTTCAAATTCAAATATCTGAAATGCTACTGGGTCAAAATTATTAATAAACATTTTTAAAAAATAATTGTAAAGTATATTAAATTTATTAAGAATTATATGTCAAAATCAAAATTTATATTTGATAAATTAGCAAGGTTAATGGAAGAAGGCTTTATATCTTATAAAGATTTTAGTTCAGAAATTTTAAATATATTAAGATCGAAAAGAGATGAAATTATTTTTAAGATGAAGCTTACTAGCAAAGAAGAAACAGATATTCTAAATAAAAGAATTGAGAACTTGGAAAAAAAAATTCAAAAATTAGAAAAAAATTATTTAAAAAAAAAATCTAAAAAGGTAAAAAAATCGTAACTCTTAAGCCATTCATTGGAGATTTATTTAAGGTAATATTTCCACCATGTGATTTTATTACATCGGAAGCAATAGATAGTCCAAGTCCAACGCTAGATTTTGAATCACCTCTACTTTTATCTAATTTAAAAAAAGGTTTAAATACATTATCATAATCTTTTTTTTTAATTCCAGGTCCATCATCATCTATAAAAATAATTATATTATTATTAGTTTTTTTTAATTCAATCTTGATATTTTGGGCATACTTTATTGAATTATCTATTAGATTATTTAAACATCTTAGTATTAAATTTTTTCTACCATTAATATAAATTCTTTGGCTTAGGTCAGTTTTAATATTTTTCTTATCATATTTTTTAACAGTATTTTCTACCAATTCACTAATATTAAAGGTTTCAGTTTTTTCTGTAGAGCGTGAACTAGCAAATTGTAAATATTCATTTAACATTTTTTCCATTTCTAATACATCTTCGGATAGTTTTTTGGAGATATTTTCATCCTTTATAAATGCTAGTTGTAATTTTATTCTAGTTAAGGGTGTTCTTAAATCATGACTAATGCCTGACAACATTTCTGACCTCTGATTTAGATGGCGAATTATTCTTTTTCTCATTTTTTCAAATTCGTATCCAGCTTGTCTTATTTCCATAGCTCCTGAAGGTCTAAACTCATCTACATATTCACCTCTTCCAAATCTTTCTGATGCCTTTGCTAAATTTATAATTGGTCGAGTTTGATTTTTTAAAAAAATGATGGCTATAGTTATTAACAAAAAAGCTGGAAGTGTGATCCATAAAGCAAACATTCTTGCTGAAGTACTTGTTATTCTTTCTTTTGGTATATAAAATTGAAAATAACCATTTTTGTAACCAATTCTTAGATCAATTAAATTTTTGTACGTAGTAGTATCAAACCAATATTCAAATTCTTTAGATTTAAGTTCTCTTCGTAAAGTTCTATCTGTTGGACTAAACCATCTTTCTAAATCTTCTTTTGGTAAAATTTTTGATGTTTCATATTTTACACTAAAATTAAGGTGTTCTTGAAAAAGGTTAGTTAGTAAATCTTTATTATATTTTTCTAATTCGTATGCAGCAATAAATGTTTTAATTTCTCCAATTAATGCTCGCGTCATCCCTTTATTAGTTTTTATCCAAAGACTATCAAAAAAAACGACCGAAATGGTTATTTGTAAAATTATAATTGGTGTCGCAACAATTAATAGTGCTCGGTAAAATAGTTGCTTTGGCAATAAATTTTTAATAAATTTATTCAATCCATAAAACATAACCAGCTCCTCTTATTGTTTGAAGATATTTAGGATTTTTTGGGTCAATTTCAATTTTTTTTCTCAATCTTGTTATTATAACATCTATTGATCTTTCTTTATCAATTTCTATTAATCCACTAATAAATTCCCTAGAAAAAGTCTGACCCGGTGAATTTATCATCTTATCAAGTATAGTTTTTTCCGTATTATTTATTTTAAATTCTTTATGATTTTGAAAAATTAAAGATTTATTTAAATCAATTTTAATATTATCAAATTCAATAATCCTTTTTTGTTTATTTTTTTTTGTTTTATTAAGAATATTTTTAATTCTTAGTATAAGTTCTTTTGGTTCAAAAGGCTTAGGTAAATAATCATCAGCACCTATCTCTAATCCTACAATTCTATCATTTGCTTCACCCTTAGCTGTCAAAAGGATTATTGGTGTTTGAATATTATTTTTATGTTCATTAATAAATTCTAAACCACTTTTACCTGGCATCATTACATCCAGTACAATTAAATCAAATTTTATTATCTCAATTTTTTTTGTGGCATCCTCAGCATTATTTGCTGTGGTAATAAGAAAATTATTTTCAGTCAAATATTGTTTAACCAAAGATCTAATTCCATCATCATCATCAACCACTAAAATATGAGCAGTAAATTTATTCATTAGTTATTTTTTTTAAAACATTGTTAAAATTAAAAACTTCTTGTGAGCTAGAATTTAAAAATGCGTTATAGATTCTTTTTTTTTGTACAGTGAATATTTCATTAAAAATTTTTTCACCTTTTTCAGTTAAAAAAATATGTTTTATTCTTGAGTCCTGTTTGTCTTTTTCAAAAATTATTGTTTCTTTTTTTATCAAATCTTTCAAAATACGATTCAAACTTTGTTTAGTTATCTTTAGTTTCTTTAATAAATCAGAAATTGAGACTCCTTTATACATAGACAATAAATGTATGACTTTATGATGAGCTATACCAATAGAATATTTATCTAATATTTTTTTTGCATCACCAAAAGATTCTCTATACCCAAGAAAGAGTTTTTCAATGATATCTTTTAGCTGCTCATCTTTTAAGTATAAAAGTTCTTTCATTATTGGTAAGTTATATTGACATATTAAAGATACAAAGATATTTTTTAAAAAAATTTAAATTATTTCAATCATGATACCTTACGATAAAAGATCTGGTAAAATTTGGTACAATAATGAGCTTGTTGATTGGGCTGATGCCAAAATACATATCTTAAACCATGGACTACATTACGCCAGTTGTGTTTTTGAAGGTGAAAGAGTTTATGATGGATCAATTTTCAAATTAGAAGAACACACATCTAGACTATTTTATTCTGCAAAAAGAATGGGCATCTCAATTCCATACACTGAGGAAGAAATTAATTTAGCTTCTAATAAAATTATTTCAATTCAAAATGTAAACAATGGATATGTGAGACCAATGGTTTGGAGAGGAAGCGAGATGATGGCTATATCTGCTCAGAAGACAAAAATTCATGTTGCTATAGCAACTTGGGAGTGGGGATCTTACTTTGATCCAAAATTGAAAGTAGAGGGAATTAGATTAAATATTTCTAACTGGAGAAGACCTGCACCAAATACTATACCTTGGGATACTAAAGCATCAGGTCTTTATATGATTTGTACTTTATCAAAACATGAAGCTGAACAACAGGGCTATGCCGATTCTTTAATGCTCGACCATGAAGGCAATATTGCAGAAGCAACAGGAGCAAATATTTTTTTTAAAGATAAAAATGGACACCTTCATACTCCAATTCCAGACTCTTTTCTAGATGGAATTACAAGAAGAACAGTAATTGAAATAGCAAAATCAAAAAATATTAAAGTCAAAGAAAGAAAAATAGCACCTAGTGAATTATCAAATTTTGTTGGTTGTTTTTTAACTGGAACTGCTGCAGAGGTAACCCCAGTTTCTTGCATTGGCAAAAATCAATTTAAAGTTTGTGAAACTATAATTGATTTAAATGAAAGTTATCAAGCTTTAGTTAGAAAAAAAAAAGCGGCTTAGTTTTTATTGTCTTCAGATATTGCATGATCAATACCTTTTCTTAAATATTCGTATCCAGTATATAAAGTTAAAAAAGCAGACAACCAAAGTAAAATAATTCCAATAGTTTGAGCATTATAATTTTGAAAATTCAAAATTTTATTTCCAGTTTCTCCTGTTAGTAAAAGTGAAATTGCAAACATCTGTAAAAAAGTTTTTAATTTTGCTAAGTTAGATACAGGCAGCTTAACCTTTCCTTTAGCTAAAAATTCTCTTAAACCTGATATTAAAATTTCTCTAGTTAGTATTATAATCGCCGCAACTACTTCGTAGTGTCTTATTGTTCCTTCCATTACCAGAAGAATTAATGCTGTTGCAACTATTATCTTATCAGCAATAGGATCAAGTAGTTCACCTAATTTAGACTCTTCACCAAGCATTCTTGCTAACATTCCATCTAAAAAATCTGTAAATGATGCAATTACAAATAATGCAAATGCCGTTAAGTCACCATAAAATCCTGGCAAGTAAAAAGCCACAACAAAAAAAGGGACCAAAATTATTCTTCCGATAGTTAATATATTTGGAATTTTTTTGAGCATAATTATTCGTGAAAGAAGTTATATATCTTTTTTGCAACTTTTTCTTCTACACCTTCTACTGATTTAATTTCATCAAAGCTTGCAGATTCAACAGCTCTTGCTGAGCCAAAATGGTTTAATAATGCTCTTTTTCTAATAAAACCAATACCCTCTATTTGATCTAACATAGATTTACGGATTCCTTTTGCTCTTTTTGCCCTATGAGATGTAATTGCAAATCTATGAGCTTCATCACGAAGTCGCTGCATAAAAAAAAGAGTAGGATCGTTCTTTTCAAATTTATATGATTTGCCTTCGTAAAAAAAGGTTTCATTACCTTTATTTCTTTCCTTCCCTTTTGCAATAGCGATCATAGGTAGGTCGTAAAGTCCAAATTCATTTAATACTTCTTTAGCCACAGAATATTGACCTTTTCCACCATCTATTAGTACTAAGTCTGGAAGAGTAAGAAAATTTCCTTTTTCAAGTATTGCTCTTTTAAACCTTCTTGTAAGGATCTCTTTTAACATTGCAAAATCATCTTGCTCCGCACCTTTAGTTTTAATATCAAACTTTCTATATCTTTTTTTTATGAATCCTTCATCTCCAAAAGACACCATTGCACCAACACTATTAGTTCCCTGAATATGACTATTATCGTAAACCTCAACTAAACTAAGATTATTCTTTAAATTAAATTTTTTAGATATTCCTTCAAATAAATTCTTGTTATTATTTGTTTCATAAAGTTTTCTATTTAAAGACTCTTTTGCATTTTTTTCTGCCATAGCGATAACTTTGGCTTTGGTGCCTTTTTTAGCTATGTTGATTGATATAGAATTATTTTCTTTTTTACTTAAAGTTTTTTCTATTAATTTTTTGTCTTTAATATCTGTATTAATTATTATTAATTTTGGCACATTTTTGTTTTCATAAAATTGCATTAAAAATGATGCCATTATTTCTGAGGCATCTTGATCAGGGTCATGTTTTGGAAAGTAGGCCTGATTGCCCCAATTTTGTTTAGATCTATAAAAAAAAACTTGAACACAAGTTTTGCCAGACTCTTTATACGAGGCGATCACATCAGCATCAATTAAGTTTGCTTCATTAATTCTTTGAGATGATTGAATAATATTTAAAGATTTAATTCTATCTCTAAATATAGAAGCTTTTTCAAAGTCAAGCTTCTCACTAGCCACTTCCATTTGTTTTGATAAGTTTTTTTGAATATCTCTAGATTTACCAGAAACAAACTGAATAGCATGATCAACAGATTTTTTATAATCAATATTTTTTATATAATCCGCACATGGACCAGAACATCTTTTTATCTGATAGAGTATACAGGGTCTTTTTCTATTCTTAAAAGTCCCATCATCACAAACTCTTAATTGAAATATTTTTTGCAACATCTTTATTGTCCAGTTTGCTGATCCTGCAGAAGCAAATGGTCCAAAGTAAAAACCTTCTAGATCTTTCTTACCTCTATGTTTTTTAACTTGAGGCCATCGATCTTTATTGCTGATGAATATAAATGGAAATGATTTATCGTCTTTAAGTAATATGTTAAATTTTGGCTTATATTTTTTAATTAAATTTGCCTCAAGAAGAAGTGCTTCACTTTCATTTGCTGTAGTTGTTATTTCCAGTTTAAAGGTTTGAGACAACATCCTTTCAGTTCTAATTATATGATTTTTTTCTGCTATATAACTTTTTAATCTATTGGGTAAGTTCTTTGCTTTTCCAACATATAAAATATCATCTTTATGGTTGAGCATCCTGTAAACCCCAGGGCTTTTTGGAATTAAAGGAAGCTCTTTTTTTATTACTTCTTTTCCTAGTTCAGAGCTTTTCATGATTTTTTTTTAGTAATTTGAATTCCTACAGATTTACAGTCTTTTAGAATTTCTAATTTTTCAATTTGAAGTGTTATTTTACCAATTCGAGCATCTTTAAATAGGACATCAAAAACATCTTCAGCAAGAGTTTCTAAAAAATTATAATGTTTATTTTTGGAAAGTTTTTTAATTAATTTTACAACTTGTCCATAATTTACAATAGATTTGATATCTTTGTCACTTGT
>MDSV01224684.1_pt1 | contig 11244 bp, 10 predicted proteins | sample 810851 | NCBI WGS metagenome assembly MDSV01 (sample SAMN05326640, study PRJNA326480) | marine metagenome | isolation source: seawater | place: Atlantic Ocean: North East | collected 2012 | reverse complement strand
AGCTACATCAAACTGTTGTCTTGGTATGACTTCTTTTAAGGCTTCGGTAAACTGTTGGCCTTTTGAGGTAGCAACTGATCTATGAGCCATATACGCGAGGGCATCAACCTTGTCTCCATTTAAAAGAATATCCAATTTAATAACATCGGATAATTCATACCTATCTAAAGAATAATCTAAAGAAGCATAGCCTCTACTTACTGATTTGAGTCTATCAAAGAAATCTACCACTATCTCACTTAGTGGTAAGTCGTAAATTAATTCGGCTTGGCCAGCTACATAGCGCATACTAATTTGCTTTCCTCTTCTGTCATTGCAAAGTTTCATTACTGAGCCTATATATGTCTCAGGAACTAATATATTTGCTCTAGCTATGGGTTCTTGAATGGATTTCACCTTACTGTAATCAGGCAAAGCACTTGGGTTCTCTATCCTTTGGGTAACGTCATCCGTACCAGTTACTTCATAAGCAACGGTTGGGGCGGTTGCAATCAGATCCATTCCATATTCTCTATTTAATCTTTCTGAGATTATCTCCATGTGGAGAGTTCCAAGGAATCCGCACCTAAACCCCGCCCCTAGAGCTTCAGAGTGTTCAGGTTCGTAATGAAGAGAAGCATCATTTAGACAAAGCTTCTCTAAGGCCTCTCTAAAAGCTTCAAAATCATCAGCGCTTTGCGGAAATAAGGCTGCGTAAACTTGCGGATTTACTTCTCTAAATCCATCTAATCGTGGAGTATCTGAATTAGCTTTTATAATAGTATCGCCTACTGGGGCCCCTCTTATTTCTTTTATACTTGCACAAATAAAGCCTACCTGACCGGAGCAAAGCTCATCTAGGTCTTTAATCTTAGGAGTAAAGACGCCTATCTTATCTACATTGTGTTTTTCTTTTCTCGAAAAGATTTCAATACTATCTCCTTTCTTAATCTTTCCTTTCACCACACGAACTAAAGATACAACTCCAAGGTAATTATCAAACCAAGAATCTATGATGGAAGCCTGTACTTCTGATTCAATATCAACCTCAGGCGGAGGTATTAATGCAACAACTTGCTCTAGGACTTCAGATATTCCTATTCCCATTTTCGCGCTGATGCAAGGTGCTTCCGAAGCATCTACGCCTATTATCTCTTCTATTTCACGTTTTATTTTTTCTGGATCTGATTGATCTAAGTCTATTTTGTTTAGAACGGGAATAATAGTTAGTCCTTCTTCAACGGCGTTATAGCAAGTTGATAAAGTTTGAGCTTCTACACCTTGAGAGGCATCTACCAATAGTATTGCGCCTTCACACGCAGACAGTGACCTTGAAACTTCATATGCAAAATCAACGTGGCCTGGTGTATCTATTAAATTAAATTGATATTCTTGACCATCTTTAGCCTTATAAGAAAGACTTACCGTTTGAGATTTTATGGTTATGCCTCTCTCTTGCTCTAATTCCAGTGTATCTAAGACTTGAGAAGTCATTTCTCTGGAGCTTAAACCGCCACAGAGTTCGATAATCCTATCCGCAAGAGTGGATTTACCGTGATCGATATGAGCAATGATAGAAAAATTTCTAATATTCATCAAAAATACTATTTTTAGCTTCTAAAAGGCTAGAAGGATAACTATTTTGACAAATTTAAGCTAAGAATTCTTTTAATTCCGTTTCTCGCTATTCCGATGGTGATATTTCTTTCGGTGTTAACACTTTCAAGAACCTTTTTAAACTCTTCAACATTACTTATCCTAGCTCTACCTAAAGAGTAGATAATGTCACCTTGTCTTATACCAGAAGAATAAGCCACTCCTTCAGAGTCTACCCCAGTTACTAAAATACCAGCAATTGATCTCTCATTAGGGCTATTAGACTGGTTTTCTACAAGCAGTCCCAGAATATTTTCTTTTGTATTATTAAAAGCTATTAAAGGATCTTTGGGTAATTCTCCCACCTTTACGCTGATTGTTTTTTTCTTTCCATCTCTTAGAATCACAGCGTTAACCCTAGAGTCAGGTTTTATTGCTCCTACTGTTAAAGGTAAATCTGATGAATAGAATATTTCTTCTCCGTCAAAGAATAAAATGACATCTTCTTCTTTTAAACCAGATTGTTCAGCCGGGCTATCTTTTATAATTTGTGATATTAAAGCTCCCTTAGGAACCTCCATATCTAGGGCTTCAGCTAATTCACTTGTCACTTCTTGGATGCTAACTCCTAGCCAGCCTCTAGCCACATAACCTTTTTCTTTTAATTGATCAACAACGTCCATCGCATAATCTATGGGGATAGCGAAAGAAACCCCCATGTACCCTCCTGATCTTGTATAAATCTGAGAATTAATACCTACAACCTCTCCGTCTAGATTAAAAAGAGGTCCTCCTGAATTACCGGGGTTAATGGCTACATCAGTCTGCAGAAAAGGAACGTACGTAGAATCCGATCCATTAGGTATGCTACGGCCTTTAGCGCTTACTATTCCCGAAGTTACAGAAAAACGGAGTTGAAAAGGAGAGCCTATGGCCACAACCCATTCACCCACCTTAAGCTCTTTAGAGCTTCCAATTCTTAGTGTAGGAAGGTTTTTAGCATCAATCTTTAACAAAGCTACATCTGATCTAGCATCAGCTCCGATTACTTCCGCCTTGAATTCTCTTCTATCGCCTAAACTGATTGTTATCTCGTCTGCGCCTTCAACGACATGATTATTAGTTAACAAGAAACCATCTTTAGAGATAATAAAGCCTGAGCCTGTCGAAACAACTGGTCTACTGTTTTGTCTAGGATCTGATGGTCTAGGTTGACCAAAAAATCTCTCGAAAAATTCATCATACCTAGGGTCTCCAAATCCTCCGCCGAAAGAATTTCTATTACTCACAGTCTTAGTGCTAGTAATATTAACTACAGCAGGTGAAGACTCTTCTGCAAGTTCAGTAAAGTTTGGTAAATCTTTGGATTGCACAAATCCAGACAGAGCAAAAATAGCTACAAACAAGAATCTTTTATATTCAAACATTTAAATACCTTTATTTATCTAAATTATTAGTAAAAAAGTTTGCATTTTGAAGTATTTCTAATTTTTTTTCAGCTGTAATATTGCCGCTAACAGAAATTACGTAAACTCCATCTTTTGTTCTAAGATAAGCTATTCTTGAAGCGTCTCTAGAAGACAAGCCTGAAGATGATTGAATTGGAGAAAGGCTTACATTGAAAGTCTTACCTGTAGAAGGAAGAACATAATTAGCTCTTAACGACCCCCTGGGGTCAGATTGGATTGTCTGCAGTTCTGCATTCAATCCTATAACAGAACCATTCAAAACTTCCATTGCTTGAGGACTTGCAATTGCTTCAGATATTCTTTTTGAAGCTCTGTCAGAAAAGGAATCTGGATTTGTGCTTAAAGTTTGATAATTATAAACAAGAACTAAAAGGCAACTTGCAACAGCAAAACCTATATAGTTTTTTTGTTTTGCTAGAAAGGGTTCTTTCGAAATAGATGAGGAATGAAGAGTATTTCCTAATTCTCTGCTTACATTGAAAGAAACGTCAGAGCTTTCAAAAGCCAAACTTTCATTTCGGAAAGCGCTTTTAGCGACATGTAATTTTTTCCAATATTCTCTCAATTCTGGGTGGTTATTTATTTCTACCAAAACTCTACGAGTTTCAAAGTCAGATAACTCTCCGTCACTGAGGGCCGATATTTTCTCTTTAATTCCTTTACTTATTGTCATGATATTTTTGTATTTTGATTTTTTAAATTCTTATCCATGTGTTTACCGACGACATCCTCTATCATCTCCCTGCCTCTAAAAATCCTTGATCTAACGGTTCCGACTGGACACTTCACTATTTCAGCAATTTGTTCATAACTCAATCCATCAAACTCTCTTAAAGACAAAGCTGTTCGTGTTTCTTCTCCAAGAGAAGATAAAGTTTCAAAGATTAAATCTCTTAATTCATTTGCCTTCAAGAGGTCTTGAGGTGAATCAACATCTGATTTTTCGGGGTAAAAAGAATCGTCTTCAGATAAGTCACTAATTACAACCTCATCTCTTCTTTTTGCAGAAACTAAATAATTTTTAGCAGTATTAACCGCGATCCTGTAGACCCACGTGTAAAAGGAGCTCTCTTCCCTAAAGGAATCTATTGATTTGTAAGACTTTATGAAAGCTTCTTGAGCAATGTCTTCTGCAAGCTGTCTTTCTTTCACGTACTTAAAAGCAGTTGCTACTACTCTACTTTGATACTTTAAAACCAATAAATCAAATGCCCTGTAATCACCTTTCTTAACCCTTCTTACAAGAGAAAGGTCAATTTCTTTATTGCTGATTTTCTTTTTTGTATTTTCCACTTACTCGATAGACTTAATTAATTAAAGAAAGTTCGTTAACGATTATAATTTTTTTGATAACTCTAAACCGCCTCTAAAGCCAATATCTTCAATAGTTACCAGAATTAAGGGTATAGCTTTTAACAGGTCTTGCATAGTTTCGCTGCTTTCAAAAATTTTTCTGAAAGTTTGATGTACCTCTTCATTAATTAAAGTGTTTACTATGGACCCAGCAAGATAAACCCCTCCAGTTGAACCCCACACTAAAGCTACATACCTCAAGTAAGAGGCGAGTAAATAAACCATTAATTCTTTTGTTTTAGAGCAGTCTTCATTAAGGTTATTATTTTCAAGAATCTGCTTACTTGATAGGCTTGTCTCCTCATCTCCAGACAAAACTTTATAAAAGAATATGATGCCTTTTCCAGATAAGAAATCTTCATAAGTCGGAGCACGTTTGCTTTTTGAAATAAAAGAATCTGTGATTTTCTTCAAATCATCTTTTATTTCTTTTTGAGGGATATTTAAGTGCCCTGCTTCAGTTGCAATAATTTGCTGGCCTACTATTCCAGCCAATCCAAGTCCAGTTCCTGGAGAAACTAATATTTTTGGCCCCTCTTCAAGTTGTTCCTTTCGTATACCTATGAAAGATAATTCACTGTTTTCTAGGCCTTTAATGGCATGAGCCTGTAAAGCTAAGTCATTTACAACTAATAAGCCCTCCTTAAAGAGCTTATTCTTTAATCCTTCAATGCTGAAGGAGATATCTGCATTAACGAAAGCAACTTCGTCTTTGAGTGTGGGTGCTGCTACTCCCATTACAGCCTTGCTAACTTTATTTGTTAATTCATATCTTTCTAAATATTTACTACAAAGTTCCTCTATAGAGCTTGAATCAATGACTTCAAGGCTCTCAGAATGCTCGTATTTATGGCAGTCACTTGTTACACAAAACCTAGCGTTAGTTGCCCCTATGTCTGCCAATAGAATCATCAACCTCCTCCTAATGTCTTCTTATGGCTGGATAAAATTATATCTACAAGGGGTTTCATTTTTGAATCCTCAGGTTCTTTTTTATTAACTAATAGATCAAACACCTCAACATCTTCAAGAGAAACTAATTCTTTAAAAAGACACTGGTTAACGTCATTTAGATCATCAAAATTTGCTTCCACAAAAGGCACCAGAATAGCGTCAAGCTCCCAAAGGCCCCTTCTACATTGCCATAAAATCTTTTTCTTCAAATCAGCCAAGCTTAATGTCCTATAATATTAATAGTGAAATCCAATGAATTAATAGAATTAGACTATTTGAGCACACTTGAAATCATAGGTGAAGGCGCAATTGATCTACTTCAAGGTCAAATTACTTCAGACATGACTAAAGTAACAGAGAGTCAAAACTGTCTTGGAGCCTTATGTAATGTCAAAGGAAGAGTAGAAAGCTCTTTCTTAATTGTAAAAAAGGCAGAAATGAAAGACGCATTTCTTCTTATAGGAGACAGAGAAGTGATGAAAGCCACTCAAAGCATTCTGCAAAAGTATGCTCCTTTCTATAAGTTGGAAATGCGCTTCAATGATGAATATAAATTCATTGCTATAGATGAAGATTTTCTTTCATTTAACTTTTCTGAAACTGACTTGAATCTAAACGTCCAATACCATAAGGATTTTCTACGCCTACACTATTTAGAAAAAAAATTTCACTTATTGCTTTTAGACGATGGAGTTGATTGCTTTAAAAGCTCGGTAATGACTAATGACCTTAATGAATGGGAGAAAGACAACATAGTTAATAAAGATTTTAATATAAGAGCTGAACACGCCAACAAATATACCCCTCATGAACTAGGATATCATCAAACAAAAAGAATAGACTTTGAGAAAGGGTGTTATACGGGACAAGAAATTGTTGCCAGAATGCACTATAGAGCTAAAAAATTACCTTTCTTATTAACAGGAAGCTTAGATGTTAACGAAAGCACGTCTCCAGAAGTGCTCAATCAAGAAGGTAAAAAAACAGGCACCTTGTTATCTACTGCGAAACAAGAAAACTCAAATTTATGCTTAATCTCTATGAATAAGAACTACGAAAATGGAGATATCAGATTCAAAGACTCCTCTGCTATAAGCATCAAGTAAATTCATTCAACCCAATTTATAGGAGTTTTTCCTTTTTTAACTAAATAATTATTAGTCTTAGAAAAATGCTTACAGCCAAAAAAACCCTTATGCGATGAAAGCGGAGAAGGATGAGCGGCTTTAAGGACTAAATGCTTCTTCGTATCAATCTTATTACCTTTTAACAGTGCATAATTACCCCACAAAATAAAGACAAGGTCACTTCTTTTGTTAAGAACTTCTATCAATTTATCTGTAAATACTTCCCATCCTTTATTTGCATGAGAGCCCGGCCTACCTTCTTCAACTGATAAAATTGAATTTAATAGAAGTACCCCTTGATTGGCCCAACTTTTCAAATATCCATGATTTGGTGCTTCGCAACCTAAATCATCTTGCAATTCTTTAAATATATTCATTAAGGAAGGCGGGATTTTAATTCCAGGATTTACAGAGAAAGATAACCCATGCGCTTGATTAACTTTATGATAAGGATCTTGTCCTATAATCACCACTTTTGTGTCATCCAGACTAGTTTCGTAGATAGCAGTAAAAGTTTGGTCAGAAGGTGGGAAGACTATTGCTCCTCTGGACTTCTCTTGCATGAGAAAAGATCTTAGGTTCTCCATGTAGGGTTTTTTAAACTCTTCTTCTATCTCGTTAAGCCAAGAATGGTGTATTTTTGGTTTTTTTGTAGAAGTAATTTTGCTCATAAATGTTAAATAATTTTAACGCTATTTTAAGTGAGCATGAAGTAAGAATTTTATCCACAATTTCTGTGGATAACTCTTTGGATAACTTGATGCTTTCTCTGAATGGCCTAAAAATGAATGAGTTTCAGCAGATTGATCAAAATTTCAACATTAAATAAAATATTTAATTAAATCAATAACTTACTAATATTTATCAAATTTACCTTAATTCATTTAATATTTCTTAACTTTCTAAATCTTCCTTTCTTAAGCCTATTAAGGCTGTGCGTAACCGTAGAAGAAGAAAGTATGAAATTAGTACTTTGTCTGTCGGTATTTCAAGATATCTATTGATAAAACAATAGGTTAAAAGTCTTCTTTAAATTAAGAATATTGAGGTTATTTAATTAACCTAACGTTTAAAACATTTTCGATCTTCCGCAGCTCTTCTATAGCGCTCTTTTTAACTTCATTTTCTAAATCAATTATGTTGTATGCTACATCTCCTCTACTGACATTCGTCATATCGGCAATATTTAACTCCAATTCACCTAAAGAGGTTGTTATTTGGCCAATCATAGCTGGGACATTTTTATTTGTAACAGTTATTCGATTTACTGTGCTTCTCGGAAGTTGAACATTAGGAAAGTTAACGGAGTTCTTTATGTTTCCTGTTTCTAAAAAGTCTACTAGCTGATTAACAGCCATGACAGCACAATTTTCTTCTGCTTGAGATGTGCTAGCTCCTATATGTGGCAACAAAATCACATCTTTATTCTCATTGGCTCTCATAATTAATTCAGGGGTTGGGAAATCGGTTATAAAGTTCTTAAGATTATCTTGTCGTAAATATTTTAGGACGTCCTTGGTATTTATTACTTCATGTCTGGCAAAATTTAAAAGAGAGAGATTGTTTGCCTTCTTAAACAACTCCTCATTTATTATCCCTTGAGTGCTGTCAATGGCAGGAATATGTATGGAGACAAAATCAGAAACAGCAAATAAATCCTTCATAGATTCAGCAGGAACAACTTGACTTGGAAGTTTCCAAGCTGCTTCAACAGATAAAGCTGGATCATAACCAACAACATTCATATCTAAAGCCACCCCCATGCTTGCAACTTTAGAACCTATTGCACCCAATCCAACTACCCCGAGTGTTGACCCCGCCAATTCTGTTCCCTTAAAAGATTTCTTATTTTCTTCTAGGAAAGGCTCTAGATCTTTCATTTGTTCAAGATGAGAGAGCCCGTTTACGAAATCAATGCTGGCATAAACATTTCTAGAAGAAAGCATTAATCCCGCTAAAACCAATTCTTTTACAGCATTTGCATTTGCTCCAGGCGTATTAAAAACAACAATACCTTTGTCAGTGCATAAGTCTATAGGTATGTTATTAACACCTGCTCCAGCTCTAGAAATAGCCTTAAGTCCGTCCTTTATGTCATCTTCAACTAACTTAGTGCTTCTTATAAGAATTCCATCAGGCAAATCTGAGCTCTCATCTAAAGAACATTCTGTTCCCTCAAGTTTATCAAGGCCTATTTTGGCAATATTGCTATAAGGTTTTACTTGATAATTAGTCATAAAAAATTAACTGCTTTTAAAAAAAGCGCGAAGCATATCATTATTTGCCTTAATCTTCGATAATCTATATAGTTCTCGACCTTTTTTTATCAAATGTATGAATAAGAACTTCTTAAACTTAAAAGACCTATCTAAAAAAGATTTAGAAAATATTATTGAAAGTTCAATATCTTTAAAGAAGTCTACAGCTAATTTAGATTTACTTGCTGGGAAGTACATTGCCTTGATTTTTGAGAAATCATCAACCCGAACTAGAATTTCCTTTGAGGTTGCCATGAATCAACTAGGAGGAAGGGCAAGTTTTCTTTCGGTAAAGGATTTACAACTAGGCAGAGGTGAGCCACTTGAAGATACCGCTAGAGTAATAGGTTCGATGGCAGATGGAGTTGTCTTAAGAACAGAGCAGCATGAAACTCAGAATACTTTTGCTTCTTTTTCTTCAGCGGTAACTATTAATGGGCTAAGTGACTTATCTCACCCCTGCCAAGTATTAACTGACCTGCTAACTTATTTTGAAGAAAATGGCTCTATAGAAGGAGAAAAGGTTTGTTGGTCTGGAGACTTTAATAATGTCTGTTATAGCTATGCAGAAGCTGCAAATATTTTTAATTTTGAATTGCATGTAGCCTGTCCAAAAGAATTCCAACCCAAGGAAAAAGCACTCCCTAATGTTACTTTTACTGAATCATTGGATGAAGCCATAGAAGGAAGTAGTTTAGTCACTACAGATGTTTGGGTCTCAATGGGTGATGAAAATGAAAAAGAAAAGAGAGAACAGCTATTTAGTGATTATCAAATAAACCCTGCAATCATGGATAAAGCTAACAATAAGGCAATTTTCTTGCATTGTCTTCCCGCCATAAGAGGACAGGAAATATCTGAAGATTTATTAGAAGATAAAAGAAGTAAAGTTTGGACCCAAGCAGAAAATAGATTACATGCTCAAAAAGCTTTATTGGTAGAACTCCTGAAATAAATTAATCTGTTAAAACCTTGTTAACAGCCTCCTTCCATTCCAGATACCCATTTTTAGATTTCTGAGGCTCAAACTCTTTATCTACAGACCAATTCTCTTTAAGTGAAGATAAGGTGTCAAACACACCTGCATGAAGTCCTGCTAAATAAGCCGCCCCTAAAGAGGTTGTCTCTATTACCTCAGGTCTAGATACTTTTACTTGGAGGACATTAGACAATTCTTGAGAAAACCAATTATTTGCAACCATGCCTCCATCGATCTTAAGCGAATTAAAAGAAGCGTTGTCATTTCTCATGGCTTCCAACAAATCTTTTGTTTGGAAAACGACAGACTCTAGAACTGCTTTGGTTATTTCAGGAATTCCAGTGTCTCTGGTTAACCCAAAAATAGCACCTCTAGCATCTGCGTCCCAATAAGGGGCTCCTAGACCAGTTAAGGCAGGAACAACCACAATCCTGGAATTGTCTTTTGCTTGTAAGGCTAAATCTTCTGATTCACGAGCATCCTCAAAGAAATTAAGCCCATCACGAAGCCATTGTATGGCCGACCCTGCAACAAAAATACTTCCTTCTAAAGCATAAGTCGTTTTACCTTCAAGCCTATAAGCAATGGTTGATAAGAGTTTATTGCTTGATTTAATAATCTTATTACCAGTATTAATCATCATAAAACAACCTGTGCCGTAGGTGCTTTTGACATCGCCTACTTCAAAACAACATTGTCCTATTAAAGCTGATTGCTGATCGCCAGCAACCCCTCCAATACTAACCTTACCTCCTAACAATTCTGTATAACCAAAATCATCTGCATTGTCACAAACCTTAGGCAGCAAATTAGAAGGAACATTAAATAAACCTAATAACTCCTCGTCCCATTTGTTACTTTCAATGTTATACAGCATGGTTCTTGAGGCATTAGATACATCCGTTTTATGGTCCCTTCCTTCAGTTAATTTCCATATTAAAAAAGAATCTATAGTCCCAAACAGCAATTCTCCGTTCTCGGCTCTTTGTCTTGCCCCGCTAACCTGATCAAGTATCCAGTTTACTTTTGAAGCAGAGAAATAAGGATCTATCGTTAATCCTGTTTTCTGTTGTATTAAGTCTTGACTGTCTTTTAAAGAATCACAGAAATCACTAGTTCTTCTGTCTTGCCATACAATTGCGTTGTAAATTGGCTCTCCAGTTTTCTTATCCCAAATAACTACCGTTTCTCTTTGGTTTGTAATTCCTATTGAAGCAATGTCAGAAGCAGACAAATTAAAACGTTTGATAGATAGATTTAAAACCTCAACAACTGATAACCAAATCTCTTCCGGATCATGCTCAACCCAGCCGTCATTAGGAAAAAATTGTTTAAATTCAATTTGCTCAAAACCAATCAATTCTCCTTTATCATTAAAAACAACAGCCCTTGAACTGGTGGTTCCTTGGTCAATAGAAATAATCTTTTTAGACATAAATGCTGGATATTAAAGGCGAGTATACAAAATATTACTTATAAATACTTATCCACATGAAATTAACAGAAAATTTCTGTATTTATAGTATTGT
>MDSV01221330.1_pt1 | contig 11245 bp, 8 predicted proteins | sample 810851 | NCBI WGS metagenome assembly MDSV01 (sample SAMN05326640, study PRJNA326480) | marine metagenome | isolation source: seawater | place: Atlantic Ocean: North East | collected 2012 | reverse complement strand
CGCCGCCGCCGCCGCCGCCGCCACCGGCACCTCGTTCTCCGCCGAGACGGCGCGCGCGGGGGGCGGCCGCCGCGCGCGCACCGCGCGCCGGACAGAGACCGCCGGGTCGTTTTCCTTGTCCCCGTCCTCGGCGTCGCTCCCGTCGTCGGTCTCGTCGGCTTCCTCGTCTCCCTCGTCCTCGTCCTCCTCGAGCAGGCCCCCGGCCCCCCGGGACGTCGCCACGGAAGCGCCGTCGTCGTCGTAGAAGAGCGCGGAGAGCGTCTCGTCCACGCGCGGCGGCTCCTCCGAGCCGTGCGTCGCCGCCACCGAGCCCGCCACTGAGCCGCCGGCGGCGGACGTGCCGGCGTCGGAGCCCGGGAAGTCCGAGCCCGCCACGGAAACGGCGTCGAGCTTGTCCTCCGCGCCGTCGTGCTCGCTCGGCGCGGTGCTCCCCCCGCCGGAAACCACGCTCCCGCCGCGACGCTCCGAGGCGGAGCGAAGCGTCTCCGCGCGAAGCGTCTCGGCGGCGGCGGCGGCGGAAACCGCCTCCTTCGTAAACGCAACCTTGGCCTTCTCCTCCTTCACCTCCTTCGAGGGCGAGTCGCCGGGAACGCGGCGAGTCGCCGCGCCGCGGGCCTCGTCAGCGTCGTCCGCCTTCGCCTCGGAGCGCTGCGCCGCGCCGGCGCGCAGGTCGAGCGCGTCGACGCCGGACGCCAGCGCCGCCGCCGCGTCGCGCGCCTCGGCGGCGTCGACGGCGCGTGCGTTTCCCGAAGCGCGCGCGGCGACGATGGCCTTCGCCGCCTTGATCTGCTCGGCAGCCTCCTCCGCGAGGTCCATCGCCTCCGCCTCCGCGAAAGGGTTCGCGCCCGGAGGAGGAGGCGCCTCCATGGCTGCTTTCCCGAACCAGTTATCCGTGTCTTCCTCCTCGGAGTCGTCCGAAGAAACATCGGAGCCCGCGTCCGAGTCTTCGTCGTCGTCGTCGTCGTCGTCGTCGTCGTCGTCGTCGTCGTCGTCGGCGGCGTCCCGCGTCTCCGGGGCCGGCTTCGCGCGACTGACCACCTCGTCGTCGCTGCTCGAGTCGTCGTCATCGGCGGCGCCGACCGCGCGAGTCACGTGCGTTTCTGTCGAGGACGTGGGTTTCGCGTTCGGCTTCTTCTTCGCGTCTCTCACCTTCTTCGGTTCGTCCTCGGACGTCAACTCCGGCTCGAAACCGTCGCCGTCGCGCTTCGCCTTGGACTCGGCCAGCACCTCGTCGGCGAGAATCGTGAGCAAGGCGCCTCGCATGCGCGCGCCCTGGCCGTCGAGCTCGGGGGGTTCGAACCCGCGGGCCTTGATGTGCCCCCACGCGATCTCCTCGGGCATGGAGGAGTACATCGCGAGTGACCGCGCTAGCGCGGCGAGGACGTGCTTGGGCAGAGACGTGATCGGTCCGCCGCCCGCCATTTTCAGCCTTGTGCTCTTCCCCAGCGGAGGCGCGAAACCAGATCCGTGGGCGAGAGGTCGCGCTGGGGGGTACGTCCCGCGCGAGTGCGAGGATTACGTTTCCGCGAGTCCTGGACGACTAGTTCGGCGGGTCGAAGGCGTCCCCGCTCACCCGACGCGCGCGTGTCGTGTGGTACGGCGGCGACCTGACGCGATGAGCCGTCGAGGTCGTGGTTTTCGGGCGGCGGGTGCGTTCGCGACGGGTTCGATCCGTGTCGGAAAACGAGCGTTTTTCTTCGAGGCGACTAAAAATGTCCTTTACATGGCGCCTCCGCGTACTCCGCGCGTCCCGCCTCCGATACACCCACCCGACCGCGCATATCTACATCATCGGAGGTGGTGAACGTTCAGAACGGGAAGTGTTTTCGCGAGTCTCGCGTCCGCGGGTCCTTCACCGGCTCGCCCATCGGTTCGCCGTCCTTCATGAACGTCATGGCGGTGCCGACGGTGTCGAAGGTGTTCTTCGAGCGCTGGTCGATGCCGTACTGCGTGACGCGCTTCCCCACCCTGCGCTCCTGCACCAGCTCGCTCGGCGCGCCGGCCGAGCGGTTCACAGGCACGGGTGCCTTTCCCTGCTTCGGCGCGCCCGCCTGGTACTCGCGCGGAATGCCCATCATCTCGGGGGTCAGGCCCACGGTGGCGAAAGAATCTTGGTGGTGCACGTTGCGCTCGCCCTCGTACGTCTTGCGCCGGATCGTCTGGTACACCGGCGGCGCGGGCATCGCGCCCGCGTGCGGCTGCGGCCGCGAGTACTGCTCCTGGTGCCACTGCCTTCGCTGCTCCTCCTTCAGGAACCGCGGGTCCTCGTTCCTGCGCATGTCCATTTGCGGGTCCAGGATCTGCGGCGTCAAGCCCACCGTCTCGAACGTGTTCCGCACTTTCCAATCCGGCTCGATCTGTTTCTTCACAGGCCGCGTGGCTTGTAACCGCGCGCTAGACGCGCCGTAGTACTCGCGCTCGTCCAGCGCGGGATCGACGTGCTTCTTGCGGTGCATCTTCCCCGCGGTGTGGTTCTGGTGCGTGCCGATGACGTCAGGGATGCTCTCCCGCGTCTCGCCGCGAACGGGCTTGGGGTTCCAGCCCCACGACGGCGCCTTGCTGCGGTCGCGCGGGGAGAGCTGCTCGGAAAACTCCCCCTGCGCCTTGTACGGCTTCTCGCTGCGGTACTTGCCCGGGGGCGCGGGCGGCGAGTCCGGGTTGCGGAACAGGTGCGACGTGTCCTTGGGGTCCTTCGCGGGGTCCTCGGGGATGACATGCCGCCGCTCGCCGCCGGGGCCGAACACGTCGTTGTGGTTGGTCCAGTGCCACTTGGCGTCCTCGAAGTGGTTCGCCCAAGGCGCATCCGATGTCGGGCGGTACCCGGGCGGATACTTGGTGCGCACCTCCTCCGGCGGCAGCGGCCCCAGGCACCCCACGAAGTTCTCCTTGCGCTGGTTCAGGTACGGCACGCGCCGCTGGTTCGGGCCTTCGGGGGAGATGGAGCCCAAACCGGTGGTCTGGTGGCCGTAACGGACCGGCCCTGCGGTGGGCGCCAGTCCACCATCCGTGCACTGCAGGTGGTTGTCGAGCGTCTGCGACGTCGTCGCGCCTCTTTTGCGGTAGTGGCGCACGCCCCCCTTGCCGAAGTTGGAGTAACACCCCGGCCGCACGGGGTCCTCCGCCAAGCCGCGCGGGTGCCCGAAGTCCTTGGGGGGGGTCGCCTTCGAGCGCTTGGGGATCTCGTCCGAGTGGTCCACCTCGTACGACGACTCCTCCAAGCCGCCGACCGCGTACTTTGAGGAATGACGATTGCTCACCGTCTGGCCGGGCGCGTCCGTCGCCTGGCGCGTCAGCGGCCGGCGCTCGTGCGGCTCGACGTCGGGCACGGGCTGAGAGAAGTTCACGCGCCCGTCCATCACGTTCTCCTGCTCGACGGATTTCTACGTTTCAAGAGTGCGTGACGTTCGCGGGCGGCCCGGACGGCGGAAGCGTGAAGTGGGACGAGAGGTGAGCGAGAGGCGGGGGCACCAGCGGGAAACGCGCGTGCGAGCGCGTTTCGGTGGGGGGGAAGAGAATCGCGAAACGCGCGCGGGCGCGCGAGACTCGCGCGAGGACGCGCCGCGAGCAATCGCCGCGGCTCTTTTGGAGTCGCACGCGACTAGACAGAGTACGCACCCCGAGTTGCGCGTGGCGCGCGGCCAGAGCGGCCATCGAGGAGCCGGTGTAGTCCGCCATGTCGTTCGATTCGATCGCAACCCTTCACGCGTCCGCCGAGCGATGTGCGGGACGGGTGTGTTCTCGGCCGGGGGAGAACGCGGCGGCGGTCGTCCGCAGGTCAGGCAGCGAGCGTGCGCTTCGAGCGATGGGGTCGAACACACACCCTGACACCTATTCACCTGCGTGTACGCGTGTAGCGCGCGCCTGGCAGTGCGCACGCGACGCGAGCGCCGCGACCCTCGGTCAACGCTCGACGCGCGAAAACCGCCAGCGATTTTCGTGCTACGAAAAAAAGGAAAACGCACGCGGTATTTTACGAAAAAAAAGACTGAAAAACATGTGCACGCACGTCATTTCCGAAACCGCCGCTCCCAAAAGCGGATCGCGACAGTCGTTCGCCTTCGTTCGTTGCACCGAAAACGGAAAACGTCCGGAAAAAAATTCTACTTCTCGCCCTCCTCCTGAGCCTTTTTCTCCTCCTCCCACTTCGCCGCCTGCTCGTCGATGAGGTCCACGCCCGTGAGCTTGTCCAGCCACTTCTGCGCGGCGAGCGCGACGAGCCCCGTGCCATTCGCGGCGTACACAAACGTTGCGAGGTACGCCAGGCCGCTGACGATCGTGCGCACGGTGATGGTGATCTGCCGCGCCTGGTACGACTCTGGGACGGGTTTGCCGTCGAACGCGCCGACGACGGTCTGCGTGAACCCGTACAGCACAAACGCGATGCCGAGCCCGGTGACCCCCCCCGTGAACGCCTGCATCGGCGTGAGTTTCTTCGCCTTCGCGAGCTGCTCGGCGTCGCGAGCCTCGCGCTCTTCTTTCTGTGCGTCGGGAGCGGGTTCGACGGGCGCGCGCGTCAGAGACGAGCGCGCGCGGGCGGCGCGGGCGTTTCGGAGGAGGAAATCGCACGTCGCGCGCGAAGAAATGGATAAAACGACGATCGGGTTCGTTCACGGTGGGGGAACGCAAAAGGTCGCTCCACGTACCGGCAGGGTGTTCGCGACCCTGAACTCCTTGGCTCTGTTCCCGCGCTTCTTGACCACCCGCAGGAAGTACCACCCGCAGAACACGGTGAAAAGCGCCCCGAACGCGTTCTGCAGAGGCGTGGCTTCGTCGTCCGGCACGCCGATGCCCTGGTAGCCCTCAGCCGCGAACGCGGCGGTGTCGTACGCGGCGTTCGCCAGGACCGCCAGGGAGACGGACAAGAAGGCCACGCTCGGACTCCGCGCGTCGGGATCCGCGACCACGCTCGGCTCCACGAGCGGGGGCTCGACAGACGCCTCGGGGACGTCGCGCGGGGCGAACGCGCGCGCCGCCGCGAGGCGGTGAGTTTTCGAAGCCGCGCGCGCACGAACTGGCGCGCGCGCGGCGAAGGCACTCGCGGGCGCCGCCGCCGCGCGCGTCGAGGTGGACACGCATCGTGCGGCGCGTGCGGCGAACGCGACGCGCGCGTGGGCGGACATCGCCATCGCGCCTCGACCACCCGCGCGGAGTAAAGTGTCGATTTCGGCGGTTCGCCGGACGAGTCCAACGCGCTCGCAGAGTGTCGAGCCACGGAAACGCGAGACGCCGAGACCTGTTCTTCAGTTCTTATGTCCTACCGAAAAGCGCTTTCTTCACCTCGCTTTGTTTCCCTCGCCGCCCCTCTCGAACCTCTCCACGAGCGCCTCCACGGCGTTTCGGAACTTGTCTTCCGCGACGACCCCGTCCTCGTATATGAACTCGCAGACCCGCAGCGTCTCCGTGACCGTGTCCGGGTGGTCCACTCTCCGCGCATTCGCGCGCATCACCGAGACGTCGCACGTCTCCGCGAAGCGCTTCATCGTCACGCGCACCGCCAAACCCGTTTCTTTGACCACCGCCTTCCCGGCGCCCGGGTTGGGCTTCGTGAACAGCACCACGCCGTTCTCCACGAAGCTCGCGATGTATTGCAGCGCGAGGTTCAAGGCGCAATATCCGGCGACGCACAGCGCCAGCACCGTCTTGTTCTCCGGGTAGGGCGCGGGGTAGAATTGCGCGGCGAGCGCGAGGCCGACGGCCAGCAGGCCCAGCGCGATCTTCGAGTCGGTCACCAAGTGTCTCTCGTCGTACCCCATGTCCAGGACAGCCTGGAAGAGTGTCGCGCGTCCCAGCGGTGGCGTCGAGGGATGGGTCAGATGACGATGATCGCGTGAGAAAATTACGCGCGAATCTCGTCCGCGCGCGTTCGCGCGCCGCGCTTCTCGAGCGGAGAAGCGGGGAGGAGATCGGAGAAACGAAAAACACGCACCGCCACCGCGGTCTCGTCCAGCACGCGCTTGATCTGTGCCATGTCCCCCAAGTTCTGGATCTTCAGAGGCTCCTGCTCCGAGTCATCTTGCTTGGCTTTCGAAGCCTTCGCCGCCCCCCTCGAGCCCGCCATCGCGCGCGCCACAGAGGTGTGGGAACCAGATCGCCCGCGGCTCGGTCTTGCCAAACAGTCCGCGCGATTTTCGCCGGCGAAGTGCGAGTGATTGTCGGCACCACGAACCGTCGGCAGAGGTTGTGGCGCGCGCAGATGTCGTCCGTGGCTCCCGGGGAACCCGTCCCCCTGGCGACGCGGGCGTACTGGGACGACTGGTACGCCTCGAAGATCGCGGAAGAGGGCGCGGGTGACATGTCCGCGCTGGAGTTCGAATGGCTCGCCGGCGTTGGCGGGGAAGACGAGCACGGGGACGATGCCGACGACGGGGGGCCGCTGTGGTCTGTGATAGATGCCACGCCTCGATCGAGTCGCGTCTTGGAGCTCGGGTGTGGGGTGTCCCGTCTCGCCGAGCGCATGTGCGACGCCGGTTTCGAGCGTGTGGAAGCGATCGACTTCAGCGACGCGCCCATCGCCGTCATGCGCGCGCGGGCGGCGAGCAGACGGGACCGCGGAGCGCGCGACGCGTCGTCGAAGACGAAAACGAAAACGGTCTCGCCTGCGTACGCCGTCGCGGACGCGCTCGAGCTGGACGCGGCGACGTACCCCGCTTCTTCGTACGACCTGATCACGGATAAGGGCTTGATGGACGTCCTGCTCAACGCGCACGACCAGGAGCGGTGGCACGAGCGGTTGCGTCGCGACACGGCGTCGTATGTGAGCACAGCGAACCGGCCCGAGTGTCGATACGACGGCGCGACGTCTCGCGCCGACGCCGCGGCGGCGTTGCGAAACGTCGCGCGTCTGTTGCGGCCGAACGGCGCTTTCGCGGTGCTCACGTACGAGCCTCCCGCGGGCCGCTCGGCGTTCTTCGAGGCGCCCGAACTGGGGTTCACGCACAGAGCGGGGTACCCGATCGAGGACGGCAAAGGGAACACCCTGTTCGTCCTGGAGAAGGAGGGCGCGGAGGCGCGCGGGGGCGCGAGATGTTCGTAGGCTATTAGGTCTTAATACGCGCGCCCCCGTCGGAACGCGCGGCGCGCGGGTTCACGGTCGACGTTCGCTGAAGACCGTCGACGCACCGAACGCGCTACGCGACACGCCTTCAGCTCGCGCGCCACAAAAAAAAGGCGCTCCGCTCACGCGGCCATCCCCACGAGCCGCTCGCTGTATTGCCACAACGCCGCCGCCTCGGCGTCGTCCCTCGCCTCCGCGGAAACCTCCCCCCGCTCGAACTTGTGTCCAGTCTTGCCCTCGCCGGGCGCGATGCCGTTGTTGTAGTAGAGCCCGCCCTTCCCCTCCAGCGCGGGGCTGGTGGCCATGTACACCAGGCAGTCCCCACCTCCGTCCACGGTCTCCGCGACGTGGAAGATGTCGTTCGTCGCGAAGTCGAAGAGCTTCACGAAGAGCGGGTTTTGATACCGGAAAAACCCGGTGCGCGTGATGAGCCCGGGGCCGAACGCGTTCACCGTCACCGCGCTGTTCGCCGCGGAGAGGCGCCTCTGCAGCTCGCGCGCGAACAGCACGTTGCACAGCTTGCTGTCCTTGTACGCCTTGTCCGCGTTGTACTCCGACCCGTCCAGCATCTGGAAATCCGCGCCGCTAGCCTTCAGACCGGCCAAGCCGCCCAGCCCCGCGCCCAAACCGACGTTTCCCCCCGGCGACGCGGGGTCGTGCACCTCGCTCGCCGTCACCACGACGCGCGGGGCGGTGCCGTCGGGGCTCGTGCCGACCGCCTGCTCCAGCCTCGGCAGCATCAGCTCCGTCAACAAAAAGTGCCCGAGGTGGTTGGTGCCCACCGTGATCTCGAACCCGTCCGCCGTGCGGCGCACGTCGTTGTCGCCGCTGTACTGCACGCCGGCGTTGAGCACCAGCGCGTCGAGCGGCGCCGAGCCCGCCGCGCTCGCCGCGAAGCGACGCACCGAGCCGAGGTCGCTGAGGTCGCACTCCGCGGGAATCAGCTCGCCCAAAAGGGACGCACCGTCGGCCTCGCGCGCGCGCGCGCGGATGCGCTCCGCCGCGTCCTCCGCCTTGGCAAGCGTGCGGCACGCCAGCACGACGTCGAAGCCGAGCGCGGCGAGCTTGCACGCGCCGTCGAAGCCGATGCCGGAGTTCGGGCCCGTGATGAGCACGCGCTTCCGGAGGCGGCGCGCGGGGGAGGGGGGGGTCGCGTCCGCGGCGGTCGCATCCGGCGCCTCGGCGTCCACGGGCGCCGCGCGCGACGAGCGGGGAAGCGCCGTCGCGGTGAGCGCGGCGAGCGTGCTCAGGACGGCCGTGCGGCGGGCCAGGGAGGCTGTCGCCACATCTTCGTCGCTCGGGGCCGAGGCGCGCGTGGGGACGGCGCGGCGCGCGCGGCGCGCGCGGTTGACCGAGCCCTGGGGGGCGGCGCGAGGCGTCGCGAGCGCGCGGAGTGCCGTGCAGGAGGCCATGAGCGTCGCAGGCGTGGGGGTCACGCGGCGCGAGAGGGTTTGCGACGTGTGGCGGGGCGTGCCGCTTTAATGCCAAGTGTCATCACCGCCGGCGATGACGTGTACACGTCAAATTCACGTGCAGGCTCCAACAACCACGCGCGCGGCTCCCCCGATGAGAGCCTTCGCATTCCGCACCCACTCCGGCGTCCCCGTCTCCCATCGCGCCGCGCATAAGATGGGCGCCGGCTCGTCCCGCGGCTCCGTCGCCACCCGCGCGTCCAGCGTGCCCGAAGGGCTCTCCGACGGATGTAAGGGCGCCCCCGTCCCCGAGGGCGTGAAGCTGCCCATCGTGTGCGGCGAGGAGGTGATGGCCCCCAAGAAGCACGGCACCACGGACGCGCCCGTGCAGCAGAACCTGCGCTGGGGGTGCGAGTGGAAGACCGCGGACAAGATCTGCTCCTTCAACCGCCACTACGCCGAGTTCGCGGGGTACTGGGCCACCACCAACTTTCTGCAGGAGGTGGATCGCGACGGCGAGACGACGTATTACGATTCCGTCACCGGCAAGCCCCTGTTCATCGCGCCCCGCGGCAGGTCCATGGAGGCGTTCCTGAAGGAGTCCAAGGCCCACGGCTGGCCTTCGTTCAGGGACGAGGAGGTGGTCTGGGAGAACGTGCGCTGCCTGGTGAACGGCGAGGCGGTCTCCACCGCCGGCACGCACCTCGGGCACAACCTTCCCGACAAGTCGGGCAACAGGTACTGCATCAACCTCGTCTCCGTCGCCGGGAGGCCCGAGTGAGGACGTTTCGACGCTTTCGGGAGTGATCCGCGCGACGCGCGTGTGATATTCGACCCACCTCACGACGATATCACATGCATACGAAAGAAAGCACTTTTCAACGCACAGCGGCTATGGTTCTTCCTCTTGTGATCGCCTCCCCCGCCCCCGCTGCAGCGTCTCGAGCACGAACGGCCGTAGCGCTTCGAGCAGCGCGCGCGGCGACTCCTCGTGCGGCAGGTGTCCGCACCTCGGCAGGATCTTGAGCGCGCACCGCCGGAGCTCCGCGGCGACGGCGATGGCGCGCGTCGGCGGCGCCACGACATCATCTGCGCCGGTGACCATGAGCGTCGGCGTGTCCTTCAGCGCCTCCAGCGCCACCGTCACGTCCCGCTGCGTCATCTTCTGGCGCGTTCGCGCCGCCTCCATCAACGCGCTGTCCCAGCCCTCGATGCACAGCGGGAGCTGGTACAGACGCAGCGTCTCACCGTTGAGCTTCGAGCGGTCGAACCACGCGCGGCGGTTCGCAACCTCGCCGATCTCCGTGCGGAGCAACGGGCGCAACATCTTCTCGCCCAGTTTCGTGTTCAGCAGTAGGCGCACCGGCGCCGGCACCGCCGCGTCGAGCCGCGCGTCCGCGCCGAGCAGCGCCAGGCCCGCGACGCGCACCTCGCGGGAACCGCTCTTCCTCTCCGCCGCGCCGCCGCGGCTGGCGTCCGCGTCCTCTCTGATCGGATTCATCTCCTCCGCCTCGGTGGCGGCACGCATGGCCACCAGGCACCCATCCGCGTGCCCCGCGAACAACACGCGCTCCACCCCCAGGAACGCGCACAGCTCGATGACGATGCGCGCCTGCTCGAGCACGTCGTACGGCGATCCTCCGTCGCTCTCGGAGAACTCGCCCCGCTTTGGCCTCGCGCTGAGCCCGAACCCGGGGCGGTCGAGGCAGATCACGCGCACGCCCAGCATGGTGGCGAGCGAAGGCGCGATCTTGCGCCAGCTGAAAGCCCCCGCGCCGAAGCCGTGCACGAACACCACGGCGGCGTCCGGGGGGAAGAACCCGCCCAGGCCCTCCCGGCGGTCCGACCCCCCGCTCTCGCTCGCTTCCTCGACTCGCGACGGCGCCTCGAGCGAATCCTTGTAGTGTATCCGGACGCCTCGTATCACCACGAAGCGGCTGTCGACGTCCGCCAGCGCATCCGCGGGGACGTCCTTGTCGACATCCACGATGTGACCCGAACCCGAACCCGCACGGTTCGAACGCGCGCGCGCCGCATCGAAGCCGTCGAAGCCCTCTGCGCCGCGCGTTTCGCCGGCGTCCGAGAACCGGTACCCGAGCACGCCGGCACGCGCGGCGGCTTGCCTCCTGAGCTTCTTGCGCGCGTGCACGCGCATGGAGTAGGCCACGGCGACGTGCGCGAGGCACGCCGTGATGGTGATGGCGAACATGAGCGGCGCGATGGTCTTGTCCACCTCGTTGCCTCCGTAGTCAAAGTAGCGCGCCTTGAGGCCCGCGTGCACGCCGCACACCGCGAGGAGCGCGACGGAGACAAAGAGGTAGGGCGTGTACAGGTTTTCGAGCCCGGACGCCGCGTGCGAGGCGAGCGCAAGGAACGTCCGGACCCAGGAGCTCCACACCAGGTCGTTCAGCGTGTGGTTGAACCTGTACGCGAACGTGGTCTGCGGCTTGAGGATCTGAAACTCGGGCGCCAGGAAGCTGTAGACCATCACCATGGAGCCCGTGTCCGCCACGCAGACCGCCATGGTGGCCGCGCTCGCGATGAGCGACGCCGTGCACACGGTGAAGAAGAAGCAAAACGCGCCGCAGCGCTCGCACCACCACCCGGGACAAACGCCGTGGCCCCTCGGGTCCAACAAAGGGACCAGCCGGTTGTCGTCCAGCCCGGCTGCGCCGTCGTCACCGCCGTTGGTTCCCGTGCCACAAAAATCGTTCGTCTCCAGCAAAGGCGCGACGTTCGTCTCGCGCTCGTACCCGTCCTCCACCCCGAACTCGGGGGG